>Ga0315548_1000311_pt1 | contig 45271 bp, 43 predicted proteins | sample SalMarSW160110MG_2_FD_202540 | JGI IMG/M metagenome (GOLD analysis project Ga0315548, IMG submission 202540) | Salt marsh sediment microbial communities from the Plum Island Ecosystem LTER, Massachusetts, United States - Salt Marsh Sediment SW1601-110 ... | reverse complement strand
TTTGGTTCTGAACCTGTGGCGGATGTAGATCGCCATTCCGTTCATGCTCAGCAGGATGATCAGCAGCACGATGATGGCCGCCGGGGTCACACCATGCTGGAACTCCTGTTTCGGAAAGTCCGACCAGGCGTATATCTGCAGCGGCAGGGCGCTGAAGGAGCTGAATATACCCCGTGGAGCGGTGAAGATCGACGTGGCGGCGCCGATCATGATCAGCGGGGCGGTTTCCCCCATGGCATTCGCCAGTGCCAGAATCGTTCCCGTCATGATCCCGGGTATGGATTCGGGCAGGACGACCGTTCGGATCATCTGCCATTGCGTGGTCCCGAGCCCCAGAGAGGCGTGGCGATGGGAAACGGGAACCGCTCGAATCGCTTCCTGGGAAGAGACGATAACAATCGGGAGGACCCGGAGAGTCAGGGTGAACGCCCCTACCAGCACGATTCCGTGGGGCAGTCCCAGGGTGGAAACAAAGAAGCCCAGACCAAGCAGCCCGTATACGATCGAGGGCACTCCGGCCAGGTTGGCAATGTTCATCTCTATTATGCGCTTCATCCAGTTGTCCCGGGCGTACTCCTCCAGCCAGACGGCGGCTCCCACGCCGAGGGGAAGGGAGAACACCGCCACCAGGGCGACGACGAAGGTAGAGCCGACGATCATCGGGTAAACCCCTGCTTTTTCGGCAAAACGGGAGGGGGTGCTGGTGACGAACTGCCAGTCGAGCCACCCCACCGCATCCCGGAAAACGTACACCAGCAACGCCGCCAGGGAGACAATGCCGAACAGTGTGGCCGCGACGCACAGGCCGGTGAAAATATGACCTTTAGTCTTTTCCAACAGGATGTTGTCCCCGGCCGCTTCCAACACGGCCTTGCGGGTCATCTCTGTTCGTACGTTTCGGCGGGTATAACCGATCATTCGTATTTCTCTCTGTACCGGGCCTTGATGAATTGACTGATGATGTTAAGCACGAGGGTGAGCAGGAACAGAGTCAAACCGATGGCAAATAGACTTTTATAAGCAACCGAATCCCCGGTAACGTCGCTCGTTCCGATTTCAACCATGGCGGCGGTCATGGTCTGAATCGGCTCCAGGAACGCTTCTGCAGGTTTCAGCGGATTGACGATGCGGGAGAGGTTCCCTGCGGCGATCGTCACCGCCATGGTCTCGCCGATGGCCCGGGAGATCCCCAGGATAAACGAAGAAATGATTCCCGAGAGAGCCGCCGGAAGCACGATGGTTGTCGATACCTGGAACTTGGTAACCCCCAGCCCGTACCCGGCCAGTCGAAGGGAATTGGGTACGGCCCGCATGGCGTCCTCACTGATGCTGGCTACGGTAGGAATGATCATGATGGCGACCACGATCGAAGCACTGAGCACGTTGAAAGTGCTGATGCCGGGTAAGATCTTTCGCAGCAGGGGGGTGATGTATACCAGGGCGAAATATCCGTAGACTACCGTTGGAATGCCGGCCAGGACTTCCAATGCCGGTTTGATGAACCCGCGAACCCTGTCACCGGCATATTCGCTGAGAAAGATAGCCGCCAGAAGTCCCACCGGCAGGGCGATCAGGGCGGTGCAGAAGGTGAAGGTCAGGGTGCCGCTGATCAGGGGCAGCACGCCGAACTCCGTGGGTTTTATCGTCGGGCTCCAGCGGGTGCGGGTCAAGAATTCCAGGATGGAAACGTTTCTGAAAAAATCTGCGGCGTCAAAGACCAGAACCAGTACGATACCGGCGGTGGTAATAATGGACAGGAGCGCGCAGGCCACGAAGATACCCTTCATGGTGTTCTCCCCGAGATAGCGCCCCGGTCTTTTTTGCAGATCGTTGAGCAGTTGTTTCCCTTTCATGGCACAGCGCACGTTATCACAAACATATTTGAAATGAAAAGAAAGGGAGGGATAGCCCCTCCCTTTCTTACGTATACGGTTGTCAATTACGAGCCGATCGCTAGCTCTGGAGATCGGAAACGAACTCTTCGAAGCGTTTCAGATTCGCCTTCATCTCCGCCTCGGTCAGAGGCACGTAGCCGATCTCTTTGATCATGCTGGTGGAGGTCTGGCTGATGTAGAAGCGAACAAACTCTTCCACTTCGGGACGCTTCAGCGCCTCGCTGCTCACGTAGATGAACAGGGGGCGGGAAAGAGGGGTGTACTGTCCGGTTTTGGCGGTCTCGATGCTCGGGCCTACACCGTTTACCCTGAGGGCTTTTACCTTGCCCTGGTTCTCGAGGTAGTACGCCATTCCGAAATACCCCATGGCGTATTTGGAGCCGCTGACGGCCTGCACGATGGTATTGTCCTGCTCGGTGCCCTGGTAATCACTGCGCGAGGCGCCGGCCTCTCCGATGATCTCCTCGGTGAAGAAATCGAAGGTGCCGGAGGCGCTGGTCGGTCCGTACAGCTCGATCTCTTCGTCGGGCCAGCTCGGGTTCACATCGCTCCAGTTGCGGGCCGGATTATCGGGGCGCCAGATCATGGCGAGCTGCTCCACGGTAATGTCATCCAGCCATGTCGCCTGCGGGTTGACTACGATCGTCACCGCATCGGTGCCGACGCGCAGCTCGAGGGCCTCGATGCCGTTGGCCTTGGCGGCCTCACGCTCGCTGTCTTTGATCGGGCGGCTGGCGTCGTTGATGTCGGTCTTGCCAGAAACGAAGAAATTCGAAAATCCTCCGCCGGTCCCGGTAGACTGGATCGGGATCTCCACGTTCGGATGCAGCCTGTTGAACTCCTCGGCCACGGCCACGGAGACCGGATAAACGGTGCTGCTACCGGCGATCTTCACCGAACCGGATAGATCCACCTTATCCTCTTTTTTCTTACATCCAGCCAAAAACAGCAGAGGGATTGCCGAAAGGAAAAGAACCGGGACGATTGGGGTGGTCTTTTTCATGAAGACTCCTCCTTATGAAAATTGGGTAATGGTTTTGTTGGTGGCAATGTAGGCAGGGGATCATTTCTGTTGGATTACGGAAGTATTAGGATTCCGTTAGTTGTGATATTCCGCGCTTACACGCTGTCCAGAACCTTGCGATACGGCTGGATCATCTGCTGCTTGATCATCTGCGGGAAGCGCCTGCGAATGCCCGGAAGACCGGTGACGAACCAGCCCAGGCGCACAAGGATCTGCCGGCCGATCTTGTTCTGCGGGAAATCGTACACCCCGAGTCGTTTGTAGGCCCTGTGGTCGGCCCGGAACACGATACGCAGGCCCCCCCAGATATCGTCTCGAAAGACCTTCATGCCAGCGATGCCCAGGAAGGTTCGAGGCCGGACGTAGCCGCTTTGAGCCTGCCGGAGCAGCTGGCCGGCCAGGGAGTCGATCCTCTCTTCGATCCCGCAGCCGCCGAACTCCTCGTCGGAGACGAAGCCGACCAGGTTGGAGCGCTGGATCTCCATCCAGGCTTCGTAGACCTGGCGCAGCTCTGGCAGCTGACTCAAGGGGCCGCTGAGCAGAAAGGCGATCTGCTTGCCGACCAGGGAGGGGGTATGGCAGTTGAAGAAGCTTCTGTCGAAGAACTGACGCCACTTCCAGGACAGCTGCCGGTCCACGATCGTCCCTGCAAACACGATTACGTCGGCCTGTTTCAGGACGGAATTGTAGAAGTCCATGAATCCGTCTTTCCCGGTGTAGGCGCAGCGGTTTTCGGAACCGCAGCGCAGACACCCCATGCAGCCTCCCTTGATATCCAGATCGTAGAGGTTGTAGAGCTCAACCGGATCTTCGAAACTCTCCGCGAATCTGTGGGTCATGGCGCGGAGATTGTGGTGCTGCGGCCGAGCGTCGGACAAGACAACAACCCTCTTGTTCGAGACCGGGATCCGGCGAAGCGCGGGTGTCAGCGACAGCGAGCTCCGCACGTACTGCACAGGATGGTACATCCGCTGGGGCGTCTCCTTGTTTTCGATTCCCTGGAAAAAGCTCCGGGCAAACAACTCCAGACGTTCCTGCTCCGGCTTTCGCATCAGATCGTGCATGTTGGCGGAGTAAAAGCCCAGGTACATCATGCCCAGATCTTCGCTTATTCCCCGGATGTAGGCATGGGCCGCGTTGTCGTAGAAGTTGATCGACGTGGACAACGCGGCGGCATAGCGGCCGTGGAAGGCTTCTGAGGCGCCCCTCTCCGCAATCAGCTCGATAAAGCGCTTGTACTGGGAGCTGACCAGCAGGATGTACAGGGGGAAGGCCCACAGCACGCCGTCGGCGCTGCCGATCTCTTCTACAATCGCCTCGAATCGGCCGGGGTCCTTCTCCAGTCCGTGGATTTTCTGGGCAACGTGAAACACCTTAAGCTCATGTTCGGGATGCCGTCTGGCGATGTATTCGACGTACTGCATGGTCACGCTGACCGGTCCTTTGGGACTTCCGTTCAACACCACAATCTTCATCTTTGGTTCCTCCTAAAGTAACGTTGTTAAAATAACATTGTTAACTAAAAATGTAAATAAAATCTATCAAACTCATCAACCTGCTCCGCCCTCGTGTTGATCCGTCATTCCGCCGCTCGTGTAAAAGCTCAGGAACAGCCGCTTGAGCTCCTCCCGGTCCATGCCTTCGGCCAGCTGCAGGGTTCCGGACATCAGCAGGGAGGAAAAGCCGTGCAGCATGATCCAGCCCATCATGGCGCCGTAACGGGGATCTAGGTGATGGGTCTTCGACACGGCCATGCGCTCCAGGGCGTTGCGGGCAGCGTAGTAGGTGTAGTAAAGCACCGGCTGGTCCCTCTCCCCCAGAGGCGTGCTGCCGATCGGGGTTTCGAACAGCAGCCGGTAGAGGTTGGGATGTTCTTCGGCGAATTCGACGTACTGAACGCCCAGCCGGTGGAGGCTCTCGTGGGCATCGAGCTTCGGGTCGATGGCTCGGATGCGCCGGTTGAGCTTCTCCGCCGCGGCCAGCTTGAGCCGCAGCAGCAGGGCATCCTTGCTCGCGAAGTAGTGGTAGATGGCCGTGGCGCTCACGCCGACGCGGCGGGCCAGATCCCGCATGTTCAGAGATTCGTAGCCCGAGTCGCTCACGATCTGCTCGGCTTCCTTCAAGATTCTTTCCGGAAGCTCGGGATTCGCCAGTCTGGTCATGTTCCTTTTTAGGCTCCTCTTACCATCGACTTAACAAGGTTAAAATAACATGGTTAAATTCGATTGTCAATAGAAACGTAAGAAAAAAAATGAAAAAGGAGTACCCCTGAGAAAAGTAGGGAAAAGGAGGTAACCCCCCGGGTTTGTCGATTTAGTCCCGGATCTGCCGGCGGCGCAAAATCCCCGACCACGGGAAAGCGGTACGGTGCGCCTCGATAGGCGTTGATCATGCCGATGTTCTGCTTAGAAAATGGAAAGCAGGCGGAGCGAAGTCAAGGAGGGAAGCTTTCAGGATGGGGGTTATGAGTCTGTACACTCTGGGACAAACATGACATACTTAGGACTTCCAAATCAGATGGAGTGTCCCTTTGAAGAAAACGAGTGATCTGCGAATTCGTTTCGTCGACCCCCTGATCAGTCCCCAGGAGCTGAAGAACGTTCATCCTCTGCCCGAAGACTCCGCCGACACGGTGACTGAAAGCCGGACAGTGATTCAACGAATCCTGGCCAGGAAGGACGAACGGCTGTTGGCCGTGGTGGGTCCCTGCTCGATTCACGACTACAAGGCTGCAATCGACTACGCGAGACGTCTCGAGGACCTGAAGAAACGGATAGGCGAGCGGATTTACCTTCTGATGCGGGTATACTTCGAAAAACCCCGAACAACCATCGGCTGGCGGGGCCTGATCGTCGATCCCCATCTGGATGGAAGCTACCGCATATCCGAGGGTCTGGACCTGGCCCGCCGCCTTCTCATAGAGATTACCGGGATGGGCGTGCCCGCCGCCACGGAGATGCTCGACCCGATCATGCCCCAATATGTGGACGATCTGATCAGCTGGGCTGCCATCGGGGCAAGGACGACCGAGAGCCAGACCCACAGAAACATGGTCAGCGGCCTGTCTATGCCGGTTGGATTCAAGAACGGCACCGACGGCAATCTGCAGATCGCCATCGACGCCATGGCTTCGGCCAGGCATCCGCATCACTTCATCGGTATAGATCAGGAGGGGAAGACCAGCGTTCTGGGAACCGACGGCAACACCGATACCCACATCATTCTCCGGGGAAGCCGCACCGGCATCAACTACCGGAAGCCGGAGATCGTGTACACGGCCGAGCTGCTGAAGGAGGCCGGATTCCTGCCCGCCATCATGGTGGACTGCAGCCACGGCAACTCCGATAAGCATCCGGAGCGGCAGGAGGAGGTCCTGCGGAGCCTGCTGGAATCCCGGCGCAGCGGCTGCCGGGAGGTGATCGGATTCATGATGGAGAGCAATCTGTACGGAGGCCGTCAGGAAATCCCCCGCGACCTGAGCCAGCTCAAGTACGGGGTTTCCATAACCGATCCCTGCCTGAGCTGGGAGAAAACCGAGCAGCTTCTGCTGTATGCGTTCGAGCAGCACGCGCCCGGCTTCTGATCAGACGCCGCTGAACTCCTGCTGCAACGCCTTGAAGATCCCGCGAAAGATCGCGGTCGAGCCGCGCCGCAGGTTCCTGAGGCTGTATCCGCCCTCCTGAACGATCAGTAGAGGGTGGTTGAGCGCAACCAGGCGGGATCCGATGGTCTGAAACGCCTTCACGCTCAGGGCAAAGGAACCCGTGGGGTCCCCGGTCATCGTGTCGTATCCCAGGGATATAACCAAGAATGTGGGCTTGAACCTGCCGATTACATCCAGGGCTTTGTCCAGTGTCTGCAGGTACACTTCGTCCCCCGCGTTTTCGGGGAGGGGAAAGTTCCTGTTGCAGCCGCGTCCGAATCCCTCGCCGATCTCATCGGAAAAACCCGAGAAATACGGATAGGCGTAGTTCGGGTGGCCGTGGATCGACACGGTGAGCACGTCTGAGCGGGTCCAGAAGATATCCTGCGTGCCGTTTCCGTGGTGGAAATCGATATCCAGCACCGCCACCTTTCCCTCCCCGGACAGTACTTGCGCGGCTACGGCGGCATTGTTGAAGTAGCAGAAGCCGCCGAACACGCGGCGGCCGGCATGGTGTCCCGGAGGCCGGCAGAGGGCATAGGCCACCGGGCGGCCCTCCAACAGCTCCTCCGCAGCGCTCACCGCCACGTCCACGGCGGCCCGGGCCGCCCGGTAAGCGTTCTGATCGAGGGGGGTGAAGGTATCGATGCAGTAATAGCCGGCCCGCACGGCCAGCTCCTTGGGCTTGCGTTCGGGGCGACGAACCGGGAAGACGTAGGGATACACGGGGCGGCTGGGAGCGAGCTTCTCGCATACGGTTTTCAGATAGGTGACGAAATCGGGATCGTGAACTTCCCGCAGCGGCTTGCCGCTGTGGGATTTCGGGGGAATACGATCGAAAAGTCCCGTTTCGGTGAGAACCTGCTCCAGGATCTCGATCCGGGCCGGGCGCTGGACGTAGCCCCGTTCCCGGACGTGGTGGATGCGGTGCAGCGAGGAGCTTATCATCGCCATCCCCCGCTGCAGCCGTTCGCTCCGAGCAGGAGGACCCATCGATGTTTCGACCCGGTTGTAGCGGGGCTCGCGGAACCGCACGGGATCGTCCTTGATCGAGCGCACCACCATCTCGATATACTCCGGGGTCACCACCTGGCCGTACTTGCGCTGAAGGATCAGCCGAACCGCAGCCCGGCATTCCCGCCGGCCCAGGGGTCGCACTCTCCCCAGAGAATCGAAGAGCAGATAAGGCGCGGGGTTATCGTCGATCGGGGTCTCGTAGGCCGTTCCTACGACGGGGTAGACACCGTAGTACTCGTAGAACTTCAGGCGCTTGCGGTTTTCTTCGAGCAGTCGCGGATCCTTCACAGCGCTCGGATCATCGGGCAGGGCTTCCAGGTACATACCCCGGGAGCCCAGGCGCCGCAGCATGTCCTGAGAGGCCTCGTAGAGGGCGCTCCCCAGGCCGCCTCCCTTGATCGCCGGACGGATGGCGATGAAATCGAGAAGCGAGCTGTTGATCTCCGGGAAGTGGAGGATAAGCGAGAATCCGGTGACCCTCCGATCTGCGCTCTGGGAGGTGAGCAGGATCGTCCGGTAGCCGTAGCGGAAGGGGTTGTCGAGCATATCGGGAAACTTGTCCGCGTAGGAGGCGATGGCGGAAAAATTGCTGCGGAAAATCTCCTGGACCTGGCGGATCGTGTCCGCGTCCCTGACAAGTGCTCCGCTGTATACCCGCCGAATGGAAATCATGTTGCCTACACCACCGTTTGAAAAATTTTTTAAATTTGTTGATCCGGCTAGTTGTATTTTCCGTATATTATACTATCATACACGCTTAAGAACAGTGTGAGGTGCTGGTAAACAGTGAACGCGTCGCGTTTTGAAGAACCTGCCGGTCTGCCCCTTGGTGGTAACCTGTTGTTGGAAGACTTTGAGGGAGAGAAGGCTCCCTCAAACCCTTCAACAACAAAGGAGTCCCATAAAACATGGAGACAGAGCAACGTTGTACCACCGAGGAGGACGAACCTCCGGACTTACGTCCAAAACCCGCAAAAGTCGCCTTCGTTGAAACGGAATTCAATGAGGTCGTCGAGGTGGAGCCTACACGATCCGATCAGCCGTTGTCTGACCGCCGGATCGACGGAAGCTCACAACGCAGATCACGGCAGGAGCGCACCGCTTTCCGCCAGCCTAGCTTTCCTTTCGATGACTATTACCCCACCGTAGTTCACAGATCTTCCCAACCTGTCCACAGATTTCCAATCAGTCCCGAGTCCGATGGGTTTCGAAAGACTCATTTCCCGGAGTGCACTGTCTCGCAGTGGAATGACTGGCATTGGCAGCTGAGCCATCGGCTCCGCCGCCTGGAACAGCTCACTGCTCTGCTTGAGCTCACCATGGACGAGATGACGGCGATACTGCGTCACCGGGGAACCCTGCCTTTGGCGATTACCCCGTACTACGCCGGCCTTCTCGATCCCACGGACCCCGGCCAGCCGCTGCGCCGCACCGTGGTGCCGGTCAACGACGAGTACCTTCGCTCTGCCGGAGAGGCGGAAGATCCCCTGGGTGAGGAGGATGACAGCCCCATTCCGGGTCTGGTGCACCGTTATCCGGACCGGGTTCTTTTCCTGGTCACCCACTTCTGTTCGACGAACTGCCGTTACTGCACCCGTTCCCGAATCGTATGCGCGGATCACGGGCAGTCCGGGTTGAGGCGCCGCTGGCAGAGGGCTATCGAGTACATCGAGAACACCCCCCTGGTTCGGGATGTGCTGCTCTCCGGCGGAGATCCCCTCACCCTGAGCGACGAGAAGCTCGAGTGGCTGCTGAGCCGACTGAGGAAGATCCCCCACGTGGAACTGATTCGTATCGGGACCAAGGTGCCCGTGGTGCTCCCCCAGCGGATCACCCCGGCTCTGGTGCGTACCCTCAAACGCCACCATCCGCTGTGGATGAGCATCCACTTTACCCATCCCCAGGAGCTGACTCCGGAGACCGCCGCCGCCTGCGCCCGTCTGGTGGACGCGGGTATTCCTTTGGGCAGCCAGACCGTGCTGCTCGACGGTATTAACGACAGCGTGGACACGATGAAGGCATTGATGCAAGGGCTTCTGCGCCTGCGGGTCAAGCCCTACTACCTCTACCAATGTGATCCGATCCTCGGCTCGGCCCATTTCCGTACGCCCGTGGAGAAGGGTCTGGAGATCATCGCCGGACTGAGGGGCCATACCTCTGGTTATGCCGTGCCCAACTATGTGATCGACGCCCCTGGAGGCGGCGGCAAGATCCCGCTTCTGCCCGAATACGTGGTGGGCAAAGACGGAGAGGATCTGATCCTGCGCAACTACGAAGGCCGTCTGTTCCGCTATCCCGATTCCGCCTCCAGTCCGGCATCTGTTGACTCCGAGGCGCACCTTCCCTTCGCATAGGGTCATGACCCTTGAAAAAGAATAATCGGATCGTGATCCTCCACGGAGAGGTTCCCGCCGGCGCCCGGCCGGATGAACAGGACGTTCTGGAGGAGGTGCGTGAGGTCGCCGCCGCCCTCGACAGCCTCGGCTATGAACCCGTCGTATTGACCCTGTCTCTGGATCTGGAGCGGGCGGCCTGTAAGCTGCGGGAACTGTCGCCTCTGGCCGTATTCAATCTGGTGGAATCAATCGAGGGGCAGGATCGCCTGTTACATCTGGCCGCCACCCTTCTGGATTTCCTGGGAATCCCCTACACCGGCACGCAGGGCGAAGGGCTGTACCTGTCATCCAACAAGCTGCTGGCCAAGCGGCTGTTGACCCAGGCCGGGATCGCAACGCCCCCTTGGAGGGCAGCGGAGCAGCTGCCGGCCGCAGGCCTTGATTTCGACCCCCCCTACCTGGTGAAGTCCGTGTGGGACAACGCCTCCCAGGGGCTGGAGGAGATCTTTGAAAGCACTCGGCAGCTTTATCAACATCTCACTGCCTTCAGCGCCGCGGGTCGCCCCGCAGACGTGTTCGTGGAGCGCTACATCGAGGGGCGGGAGTTCAACCTCTCACTCCTCCAGAGCGGCTACCGCGCCGAGGTGCTGCCGCCGGCGGAGATGCTCTTCGTGGACTACCCGCCGGAGAAGCCCCGGATCGTGGGCTACGCGGCCAAGTGGAACCCCTCCTCTTTCGAATACACCCACACGATCCGCAGGTTCGATTTCGGCGAGGAGGATCGGCAGCTGATCGAGGAGCTCGGTAAGCTGGCCCTGGCCTGCTGGGAGCAGCTGGAGATCGGCGGCTTCGCCAGGGTGGATTTCCGGATCGACCAAACGGGCACCCCCTTTGTTTTGGAAGTGAATCCCAATCCCTGCATCTCGCCGGATGCCGGCCTGGCAGCGGCGGCGTCCCGTGCCGGCTTGTCCTACAGGGATCTCGTGCAGCGGATCCTGCAGCCGGTACTGGAGAGGAACGCCGCCGGGTCTTCCCCCCGCGCCCGAGCTTCCGTTCCGGCGGGCGGCGATAGGAGGGGACTATGAGCGCGATGATTTCCCCCTCCAGGCTCACCATAGGCGGCATCCCTGTCTCCCTGCGCGAACAGGTCCGGCCCGAAGATGCCGCGACTGTGCGCCGCATCACCGAATCCAGCGGATTCTTCAGTGCTCCGGAGATCGATATGGCCGTCGAGCTCGTGCAGGCACGCCTGACACAGGGCATCGCGAGCGGCTATCACTTCCTGTTCGCCGACACGGAAGCGCCGATCGGAGAGTCGATCGGCTACGGTTGCTTCGGTCCAATCCCCTGCACGCAAGGCTCTTTTGACCTGTACTGGATCGCGGTCCACGACCGCTACCGCGGCATCGGGCTGGGAAAACTTCTGCTCGCCGAAAGTGAGGGTATCATCCGGCGGATGGGAGGAAGCCGGATCTACGTGGAGACCTCCAGCCGCAGCCAGTACGAGCCGACCCGCGCCTTCTACACCCGGAGGGGATACCGCCAGGTGGCGTTGATCCCGGAGTTCTACGCTCCGGGGGACGGGAAAATCATCTATTTGAAGGAAGTGGAATGAAAATCGCCCTGACCTACGACCTGCGCAACCATTATCTGGAGCTCGGCTATACGGAGGAGCAGACCGCCGAGTTCGACAGTCCGGCCACGATCGAAGCCATTGCCGCCTCTCTCTCCGAGCTTGGCCATACGCCTGTACAGATCGGTCATGTTCAGGAGCTGACCCGCCGTCTCGCCGCAGGCGAGCGCTGGGACCTGGTGTTCAACATCGCCGAAGGCCTGCATGGATTGGGCAGGGAAGCTCTGATCCCGGCCCTGCTCGATGCCTACCGGATCCCCTACACCTTCTCCGATCCCTGCGTGATGGCCGTCAGCCTGCACAAGGGCTTTACCAAGAGCATCCTCCGGGACGCGGGACTTCACACACCGGATTTCACCCTGGTGGGGGAGGCGGCGGATATCGATTCCGTCGATCTGCCCTATCCCCTGTTCGCCAAGCCCGTAGCGGAGGGCACGGGCAAGGGGATCACCGGGGCTTCCAGGATCGAGACTCCCCTGGAACTGGAGCTGTGCTGCCGGGAGCTGTTGGCGCGCTACCGCCAGCCGGTGCTCGTGGAGCGCTACCTCCCCGGCCGGGAGTTTACCGTGGGCATCCTGGGTACCGGAAGCCGGGCTTCGGTGCTCGGCACCCTGGAGGTCATCATACGGGAACAGGGAGAACCGGGGGTGTACACCTATCTCAACAAGGAGAGGTGCGAAGAGCTGGTGGAGTATCGTTTTGAGCGGGGTACGGCCATCCGGGGTACGGCCACCCGGCATTCACCGACAGACAGGCGCAAGGGGCGGCTGACGGCCATCCGGGCGGTGGAGGACCTCGCCCTGCGGGCCTGGCGGGTTTTAGGCTGCCGGGATGCAGGGCGCATCGACATCCGCCTGGATGCCGATGGCGTACCCGCAATTCTCGAGTTGAATCCTCTGGCGGGACTGCATCCGACGCATTCGGATCTTCCCATGATCGCCACGGCCGTGGGCATGGAGTATCGGGAGCTGATCGATCGGATCGTCTGCTCGGCTCGGGAGCGGGTGGAGTTGCGACCCTCTCAGATCGTGCCGGAGGCGCTCTCTTCCAGCTCGATTTTGGTCTGATGTTTCACGGTTGAAAGAACGAACATGCTGCTGAACTTGCCGACCTTCTGAAGGCGGGCCAGTTTGTTGAAAACGAAGGCGTCGTAGCCGGGGATGTCGTCGGCCACCACCTTCAGCAGGTAATCCTTGTCTCCCGACAGGCGATAGCACTCCAGCACCTCCGGCATCCTGCTTATTTCCTCGGACAGATGCTGAATGGTTTCCTGGGTGTAGTCGTTCATCGTGATGAAGACGAAGGCGATGATGGATTTGCCGACGGCTTGAGGATCCACCAGGGCAACTGTTTTTTTGATGATCCCGCTGTTCTCGAGCTTTTTCACCCGTTCGAAGATCGTGGCCGGGGCCAGGCCGATGATGCCGGCCAGTTCGGCGTTTGTGATCGACCCTCGTTCCTGTAGGATGTTCAGGATCCTGCGATTCGTTTTGTCGATGGTTTTCATCTTTGGTTATCCGAATAAAGATTGACTATAGGGCGATTATAACAAAGATTCTTTTTAAAACAAGCCCGTTCGACAAATATCCTTAGTCGTCGATTGAACGTTCCGTATTGATTCCCTCACCAAGAGCGTGTATGATGCGAGGGTTATCTTTTGCTGTACGTACAAGGAGTTCCTGATGCCTGAAATGGTCCTCTTGGGAGACGAAGCCCTGGCCATGGGGGCGATCGATGCCGGAATCTCGGCTGCCTATGCCTACCCGGGTACCCCTTCTTCGGAGATCATGGAGTACCTGCAGGCAGCCGCCCCGCAGTACGGCGATTTCGTCGCCGAGTGGTGTTCCAACGAGAAGACCGCCTATGAAGCGGCGGTGGGGGTCTCCCTGGTGGGACGGCGGGTTCTGGTCAGCATGAAGCACGTAGGTCTGAACGTGGCCGCCGACCCTTTCATCAACTCGGCGCTGCTGGCCATTCACGGCGGGCTGGTCCTGGCCGTGGCCGACGACCCGGGCATGCACTCCTCCCAGAACGAGCAGGACAGCCGCTTCTACGCCGACTTCGCCCGCATCATCTGCCTGGAGCCGAGGAGCCAGGAAGAGGTTTACGCGATGACCCGGGAAGCCTTCGATCTTTCGGAAAGCTTTCACATCCCGATCATGGTGCGCCTGACCACCCGGATCGCCCACTCCCGAGCCGTGGTCCGGACCGGGAAGCGCCGGGCTCAGAATCCGGTGAACAAATCGACGGAAAAGGCGGGATGGATGCTGCTTCCTGCAACGGCCCGCAAGCTCTGGGACGAGCTCCTGGCCAATCAGGGGCGGTTCCTCGAGTACGCCGAAAGCTCCCCCTACAACAGCCTGGAGTTGAACGAAAGGTTCACGGATTTCGGGGTCATCACCGCGGGCTTGGGCTGGAACTATTACATGGAGAATCGAGACGAGCTCCCGGTGCACCCCTCTCACCTGCACATCAGCGTTTATCCGCTGCCCGTGGAGAAGATACGGCAGCTGGCCGGGCGGGTGGAGAGGATCGTGGTGATCGAGGAGGGTTTCTCCTTCGTGGAGCGGGCTTTGCTGGGGATTCTGCCGCAGCCCGTGAAGATCTCCGGCAAGGAGGACGGCGCGCTGCCCCGCACTGGAGAGCTGACTCCCGACAATGTGCGGGGGATCCTGGGCCTGGAGCCGAAACAGGGGATCGACGCAGCCGGTGTCGAGATTCCCAGCCGCCCGCCCCAGCTGTGCGCCGGCTGCCCGCATCGGGACAGCTACGACGCCCTCAATCAGGCGCTGGCCGGTTTCGATCCGAAACTCGTGACCTCCGACATCGGCTGCTACACCCTGGGCTACCTTCCGCCGCACCAGGCCATCGAAACCTGTCTCTGCATGGGCGCCTCCGTGGGTATGGCCAAGGGAGCGGCCCAGGCCGGATTCCATCCCGTAGTGGCGGTGATCGGGGACAGCACCTTTCTGCACTCCGGGATCACCCCCCTGGTCGATGCGGTGGCCTCGAGAGCCGACATGACCCTGCTCATCCTGGACAACAGCACCACGGCCATGACCGGGGGGCAGCGTACAATTCTGACATCATCCCGATTGGAGAAACTGGTCCATGGCCTGGGGGTGGAACCAGACCATATCAAGCTGATCGTTCCGCTCAGGAAGCATACCGAGGAGAACGCCGGGATCATCCGTCGCGAGATAGAATACAAAGGGGTTTCGGTAATCATCGCCCTGCGGGACTGCATCCAGACCCTGAAGGAGAGAAAGAAGAAGGAGGCGGGACAGTGAAGTACGATGTGATCGTGGCCGGGGTGGGCGGTCAGGGGGTGTTGTCCGTGGCCGCGGTCATCGCCCTGGGTGCAAAGAAGAACGGGCTTTCGGTTCGCCAGTCAGAGGTTCACGGCATGGCTCAGCGCGGGGGAGCGGTCCAGGCGCATCTCCGTCTCTCCGATCAGACGATCGTGAGCGACCTGATCGGCAAGGCCAGCGCCGATATGATTCTCAGCATGGAGCCGATCGAATCCCTTCGCTACCTCGAGTACCTGAAGGCGGAGGGCGTTCTGATCACCTCTTCCGATCCGGTAAAGAACATTCCCAACTATCCGGATCCGGAGGGAATTTACGCCCGCATCCGCTCCCTGCCCTCCACCCGCCTGATCGGAGCCGCCGATCTAGCGCAGGCGGCCGGTTCCGCCCGCTCGACGAACATGGTCATGGTGGGCGCGGCCTCGGCCTACCTGCCCATACGGGAGGGGAATCTGCTGGCCGCGATCGAGGAGCTCTTTTCACGCAAGGGGGAGAAAGTCGTCGAGGTCAACCGCAAAGCCTTTCAAAAGGGGAAGGATGCCGCAGGATCAGCCCTCTGATTCTCTCCCGATCAACTGCTCCAGGACTTCGGCTGCTCTCAGGACTACCCTGCGGCACTCCCGATCCTCGGTCCAATAACGGTCTTTGAGGGATTCGCAGTCGATATAGCCCATCTGCCGCCGGTACTCCTCGAGGAACTCGGCGCACAGCTCCTTCAGCCGCGGTGTGTCGTGTCCCTTGTCTTTGGCGAAGATCCTGCCCAACACCATCACCGACCCTGTCAAGGCGCCGCAGGTCGATTTGATTCCCATGCCCCCGCCGAATCCTGCGGCTAACTTCAGGGCCCGTGGATCCAGGCCGAGGTCGTACACCTTATTGGCGCCGAACAGCATGGTTTCTGCGCAATTCAGATCCTCTCTCTCCATATAGCCGTTGTTGACCAACTCACTCAGCTGCATCGATCTCTCCTTTTGCGATTGAAAGCTCATGATTCATTTTGTCAGATGGTACATTGTTGTTCCCGGATATCCAATACTGCGGATGCGGTAAAACGGAACAGACAAGTGTAAACAATCTATTGACACCAATATACGCATGTACGAGAATTAGATGTGACAATTCTTCTACAAGGAGGCAAGTCATGAAAAGAGTTGTTCTCATCGTGCTCGCGGTGCTCATCTGCACCTCAGTGCTATACGCCAGTCCCGGACAGGAGGAGAAAAAGCTCACCTTCGCCTACATGTCCGGCATCGAGGATCCCTTCATGCGAATGATAGAGAAGGGTGCCCGGGCCAAGGCGGAGGAGGTCGGGGTGGAGGTCATGACGGCGGAGTATCCCAAGGCCTGGGGGCCCGACATCCAGGTACCGATCCTGGAAGCCCTTTCGGCCCGCGGCGGATTTGATTTTCTCATCGTGGTTCCAACATCTACGGAAGCCCTGATCGCTCCCCTGAAGAGGATCTATGACAAGGGCATCCCGATGATCACCACCGACACTTTTCTCGGTGACGGGGATTACTCCAAGCCGAGCAACTACTCCTTCCCCCTGGCCTACATCGGCACCGACAATGAGCTCGGCGGCTATGAGGTAGGCAAGCGCCTGGCGGAGATGGTCGGCAAGAAAGGGAAGGTGTACATAAACACCACCAATCCCGATGTTTCCAGTGTATCCGGACGCCGCGACGGCTTCCTCAGAGCCATGAAGGAGTTTCCCGACATCAAGGTTGTCGGCATCGACTACAACCTGGACGTTCAGGAGACGGCCCAGCGCCAGACCGCCGCGGTCCTGCAGGCCAACCCCGATCTGAAAGGGATCTTTGGGACCAACCTGTTCAGCGCCCAGGGCGCCTATCAGGCGGTTATAAACGCAGGGCTCTCCGGCGCGGTGAAGGTCGCTACCTGGGACGCCACGGTGGATCTGATCGAAGCCCTCAAGGCAGGCAAGGTAGACCTGGTCCTGGCACAGAAGCCCTTCGAGATCGGCTATCTGGCCGTGGAGTGGGGCTACAAGTATCTAACCCAAGGGGTGGAAGTTCCCAAGAGGGTGGTCCCGGGTTTCTTCTTCTTCACCAAGGACAATGTCAACGATCCGGACGCCCAGCAGTACATCTACAAGTGATTGCTGCTTGAAACGCAATACGAAGCAGGCGGTTTAACAGCCGCCTGTTTTTTGTGGTGCGCCTGGCGAGGACTCCACGCTCCGCGAAGGGGGGTCCGGGCGTCCGCCGGCCGGATTTTCGACCCGATTGAATTCCGAGTTTGCGCTGCGCTCGAGACGGTGATATAGTAAACGATACTTCGAGGATCAAAGCGGTGGAGGCTTCTTCCTTTTCAAAACGACTCCTAACCTTCCTGGGCGAACGCTGGTCGGCGTTTTTCCTCGTTTTCATGATATTCGTATTCAGCCTGGTGGCGCCGAATTTCTTCGCGGTGAAGAATTTCTCCAACATCCTCTACTTCTCCACGACCTACCTGCTGCTGGCCGCCGGGGAGACATTCGTAATCGTCTCCGGAGGAATCGACCTGTCCGTGGGATTCGTCATGGGATTCGTCTCGGTGTTCTCTTCGACGATCATGCGGGATCTCTACGCCCTTGGGGCTCCGCAGTCGGTCTGTCTGCTGGCCGGAGCCCTCGTCGGTCTGCTCCTGGGCCTGATCCCGGGTCTGATAAACGGCCTGCTCGTGGCCCGCCTGCGGGTTCCGCCGTTCATCGCCACCCTGGGGATGTACGGTATCGCCAATGGCGTGGCCCTGAACCTCTCCAAAGGATTCCCCATCACCTTCCTTCCTCCGCGGGCCGGAGAGATCGGCAACAGCTTCCTGGCCTATTTCTTTCCCGGCCGGGGCTTCACTTTCCTGGAGCGGCCCGAAGGGCTCGGCGGAGACGACCTGCGACTTCTTGTCGGCATCCTCCCTACGACGGTGATCGTCACCGGCGTTGTTCTGCTGGTTTTTGCCTTCGTGCTTGTGCGCACAGGATTCGGGAGGCACACCTTCGCCATCGGCGGGAATATGGACGCCGCGATCCGGGCGGGGATAGATGTTCCCGGACATCTGATTCGGGTCTACCTGATCTCCTCGTTCTTCGCCTCCTTCGCCGGAGTGCTCTACGTCTTCCGGGCGGGCATCGGCAATTTCACCACGATGAGCGCCTCCTACGAGCTTTTCGCCATCGCCGCGGTGGTGATCGGCGGAGCCAGCCTCTTCGGAGGAAAAGGCGGGATCGGGGGTACCATCATCGGAGTGCTCATCCTGATGACCCTGGAAAACGGGCTGAACATCACCGGCCTCCAGGCCTTCTACCGGTACATCGCCACCGGGGTGATCCTGATCGCCGCCGTTGTGATCGACCAGCTGTCGCCGGAGAGGGAGACCCGCAGTGGCTGAAAAGGTGTCGGCAGCCAGCAATCCCGGTCTTTCCCCGTTTGTGCTCTGGACAGGAAGAAACTGGTCCTTTGTTTTTTTGGTCCTGGAGCTGGCCGTGTTCGGTATCCTGGGCGTGCGCTTCCTGCGCCTGGAAAATCTCCAGAACATACTGGTCGCCTCCACCACCATCCTGCTGCTCGGAGTAGGCGAAACCTACGTCATCATCTCGGGGGGGATCGATCTCTCCGTTGGCTTCGTCATGGGGTTCGGAGCCGTCAACTGCGCCAAAGCGATGGTGCTTTTTCAGAGCCAGGGAGTGCCGGATTGGATGGCTATTCTATTAGGCGCCGCAGCCGCCCTGGCCATCGGGCTGATTCCCGGTCTGGTAAACGGCACTCTGGTGGCCCGGCTCAATGTGCCTCCTTTTCTGGCTACCTTCGGGATGTACGGTATCGCCTTCGGATCTTCGGAGATCATCTCCAAGAATACGCCGATTTCGGGTCTTCCCGCTCTGACCGGCGCCATAGGCAATGGGTATGTGCTGTACTGGCTGCCCGGGAAGTTCCTTCGCTTGTTTTCCAGACCGGAGGGCCTTGCGCCTCTCGAGCTGCGCCGCCTCATCCCGATCATTCCCAACGTGGTCGTCATCAGCCTGATATTTGTGGGGATCTTCGCCTTTATCCTTGCCCGCACGAGCTTCGGGCGACACACGTACGCCGTTGGCGGCAGCAGGGATGCAGCGCTAAGAGCCGGAATCAACCTTAGAGCCCACCTGACCAAGACCTACATCCTCTCTTCGTTTTTCGCCTCTCTGTCCGGTGTGATCTACGTACTGAAATTCGTGACCGGCCGAGCCGATGCCGGCAGCGCCCGGATGCTGGATGCGGTGGTTGCCGTGGTGATCGGGGGGGCCAGCCTGTACGGGGGAACAGGTACGATCCGAGGGACATTGATCGGAGCTTTGATCATCGCCACGCTGGAGACAGGTATGGTGAACCTGGGCATACCGTCGTTCAATCGCTATATCGCCATCGGTGTAATTCTGGTAATCGCTGTCTTGATCGATCAGTTCTTCCCGGAGTTAGTCCGGAAAGGGGAATGACATGGGGGAAAACGAAAATATCGAACCCACACTCCGTGTTACAGGCTTGACCAAGCACTTCGGCGGTCTGACCGCTGTAGACCATGTGGACATGGAGGTCTATCCCGGAGAGGTAGTCGGACTCTTGGGGGACAATGGGGCGGGAAAATCAACACTGATCAAGATGATCTCCGGAGTGTACCATCCGGATGAGGGACAGATCTTCTTCGAGGGCAACGAGCTGAAGCTCGGCAGCCCGGCGAACGCCCTCGAGCTGGGCATAGAGACTCTCTATCAGGACCTGGCTCTGGCGGAGAACCTCAACGTCCCCGCCAATATCTTCCTCGGTCGGGAGACGAAAAAACTTTTTTTAGGGATCATTTCGGTACTGGACAATGATTCCATGCACGAGGAAGCGCAGAAAGTCCTGCAACGCCTGGAAATCGAGATCCCCTCCCTGCGGAGCAAAATCATGACCTTGTCCGGCGGCCAGAGGCAGGCTGTGGCCATTTCACGGTCGATCTACTGGAACGCCAAGCTGCTTATCATGGATGAACCAACCGCTGCGTTGGGTGTTGCAGAGCAGAAGAAAGTACTGAACCTGGTCAGAACACTGAGCTCCCAAAACATCCCAGTGATCATCATCAGTCACCAGCTCTACGATATCTTCGCCGTGTGCGACCGCCTGGTAATCATGCGTCGCGGGCAGAAGGTCGCGGAGCGGATTACCAAAAAAACCACGCCGGATGAGGTCGTAGGACTGATCATTGGATCTGACCTGGCCGAGCGGTTGGAGTGAAAACGCGATGGATGTTCCTGCGTTCAGCGTTCGGATAAAGCGCCTGATCGCCGATATTCCCCGCGGTAGGGTCGCCACCTACGGGCTGATCGCCGCCTGCGCCGGAAACCACCGGGCTTCCAGGCAGGTAGCCTGGCTGCTGCACTCCTCCTCCAGGAAGGACAAGCTGCCCTGGCACCGGGTCATCAACAGCCGGGGCGGTATTTCCCTGCCGATCGGCGGTGGCTTCGAGGAGCAGAAGATGCTGCTCGAGGCCGAGGGGATCGTCTTGGATCAGAAGGGCCGCGTCAATCTTTCCAGGTATCTGTGGAACCCGGGTTCGGTCGCCGGCATGTAGTGGTGTTCATGGCTCTCGAAGCCAAAACCGGACGCGGTTGCGACGGCTACTGGGCGCTACTGGACCACGATCTCACCGAGCCACTTGACCCAGCGGTTTCCCGGTTGATCCTTGGCCACAACCCGCAGGGGATAGCCGTGGACCCTGGGCAGAGGTTTGTCCTCGAAGGCGTAGGCGATCAGCATGCCCTCACCCATGACCTCATCGAGCTTCAGGTTTGAGCCGTAGTTCCCATCGGCTGCGACGAACTTGATCTGCTCGGCTCCCGGCTTTACCCCGGCCAGGGCGAGAAGATCGGCAATTCGCACTCCGGTCCAGTGTCCTTCATCGGTGAAGAAACCCGGACAGACCAGGGTGACGAGCTCCCGCTGCGCCTCCATTGTCTGGATCTCCTCCAGGCTGAGGCTCAGCGGCGTGTCCACAGCCCCGCTAATCTTCAACCGGTAGGTTTCCATGTCTATGTCCACGGGCGTGCCGGTGACGTGAAGACCTTCGACCAGGGGGTAGGAGCCGCCGATACCCGATATCCACGGAGCTGACTCATCGGTGTCGGTATTCGCCGTGGCCTGTTTTTGTCCCGAGCAACCGGGCAGACCGGCCAGGGCGAAACCGACGATGAGAAGAAAGATGGTGATTTTGTTGTATCGTTTCATAGCCTAATGTACAAAGTTGATCGTATTGATAATGTTTATATTACTGGTGGCGAGCATGGATGTCAAGCAGGCGAAGCGGCGAAGTGTCGAAGGGTCAAAATGGCGAAGCCCGGCAAGGGGCCATTAGCCAAGTCGGGCGAAGCTCTCCACGTACTCGAGGCTCTGGTGGCGAAAGTAGGTGTTGTACAGCTCGGCGTAGTGACCGCCTCGATCCAGCAGCTCATCGTGGGTTCCGGTTTCGATGATCCGGCCCTGCCGGATGACGATGATCCGATCGGCATGTCGCACCGTCGACAGGCGGTGGGCGATCACGATGGAGGTTCGGTCGCGCATGACCGTCTCCAGCCCCTCCTGGATCTGGGCTTCGGTGAAAGGGTCGACGCTCGCGGTAGCTTCATCCAGAATCAGGATCCTGGGGTTTTTCAGCAACACCCGAGCCAGGGCCACCAGCTGGCGCTGCCCCATGGAGAGGCTCATCCCCCGAGCGCCTACCTCGGTCTCCAAACCGCCGGCCAGGGCTTCGAGCCAGCTTCCATCTGAAATACGCATAGCCGCGGCGCAGACCTGATCGTCGTCCGCTTCCGGGAAACCGTAGCGGATATTCTCCTTCACGGTCCCGGAGAAAAGGAAGGGATCCTGAGGCACAAAGCCCACCTGTCTGCGGTAGGCCTCCAGGTCGAGCCGCCGAATATCTGTACCATCGATGAGCAGCTCTCCGTCCTGGAACTCGTAGTATCGTCCGATCAGCCGGACAAGAGAGCTCTTTCCCGCTCCGGTGTGCCCAACCACGGCCAGATTTTCGCCGGCCGGAATAGTTAGAGAAAAACCGGACAACACCTGCTCTCGCCCCGAGTAGGAGAAGGACAGGTCCTTGAACTGGATCTTCCCCTCCAGGCGCCTGATCGAATCCCGGCCGGACTGAACCACTTTGGGTTTGGCGTCGATCAGGGCGAAGACCCTCTCGGCCGCGGACAGGCCGTCTTGAAACTGGCTCCAGAAGCTGGCGATGCTGATCAGGGGCCACCAAAAAAAGGTCACCCCCTGCATGAACAGGTACCATTCTCCGGGTGTGAAGGCACTGCTTCGAACCACCGCACCACCGGCGTACACCAGCAGGGCGATGGCCAGTCCGGAGGCGGTCCCGAGGATCGGGAAGATGCTGTTCATGACCAGACCCCGAGCCAGGCCTACCCGGTATGCCCTCCGGTTGTTCTTCAGGAAGCGGTCGTAGATGGACTGTTCCTGGCGGAAGCTCTTAGCCACTACGATTCCGCTGATCGACTCCTGGATCTCTGAATTGATCACCGCAGTCACCCGTTTGGCGTTGCGGGTGACCCTGCGGGCTATGCGGCGAAAGGCCAGGGCGACTCCGAAGGCGAGGGGGCTCATGGCGAATATAAGGAGGGTGAGGCGCACGTTGATGAACAGCAGCCAGATGGCCAACAGCAGCACCAGCAGCAGCTGGCTGGCCACATCCAGGACCAGGGTCACGACGTCGGAAAAGTCCTGTGTATCCGAGGTGACCCTGCTGACGATCTTGCCCGAGGGGTGTTCGTCGAAAAAGGACAGATCGTTGGCCATGACAGTGCGGAACACATCTTTACGGATATTCAACACCACATCTCCGACCAACTTGGCCGACACCACCTGGCGGATGTAGTTGAAACTCCAGGCAAACACACCCAGAAGCAGTACGCCGAGGGACAGCATCAGCAGGTTCCAGGTCGATGGATTTACCACCACCAGATCCAGCGCCCGGGAGATCAGGATGGGACCCCCCGTACCGGCTGCGGAGTTCAGGGTAAGCATCACGGAGGCCAGCAGCATCTGTCGTCGCGCAGGGCGGAAGTATCCGCCGATGCGCCGCAGCAGCTCGGAGTCCTTGTAACTGCGGTCGTAGTCCTCCGTGTCCAGTCCGTCAAGTATGAAGGGCATGGCTCTCTCTTTTCTCGTAGCGGGAGAAGATGCGCCGGTAGGCGGCGCTACGCTCCAGAAGCTCCTCATGCGCTCCCTGGTCGATCAACTTGCCTTTATCCAGTACCAGGATGCGGTCGGCCCAGCGGATCTGGCTCAGGCGGTGGGTGATGATGAAGGTCGTGCGCTCGCTGGAGATGCGGCGCATGGCCTGCTGGATCTGATCTTCCGTGGCACTGTCGATGGCGCTGGTGGAATCATCCAGGATCAGGATCTTGGGATTTGTGAGAAATGCCCGGGCTATGGCGATTCTCTGCTTTTGACCGCCGGAGAGGGTTACCCCTCGTTCTCCGATTACCGTGTCGTAGCCTTCGGAAAACGATCGAATGAACTCATCCGCCTGGGCCTCCCGGGCCGCGTTTTCAATCTCCTCCTGGCCGGCTTCGGTGCAGCCGAAGGCGATGTTCTCCCGCAGGGTGCGGGAGAACAGGAACACGTCCTGTTCGATCGTGGAGATCTGGGAGCGCAGAGCCTCCAGACTCCACTCTCGCACATCCCGACCGTCGACCAGCACTCTCCCCGAAGAGGTGTCGAAGATGCGATTGATCAGCCGGGTGAGGGTGGTTTTCCCGCTTCCCGTCTGGCCTACGATGGCGATGGTCTGCCCGGCATCTACGCGGAAACTGATGTTCTGCAGCACGGTTGCGCCGTTGTAGCCGAAACTCACCCCTTCGAACTCCACCTCGCCGCGGATTTCCTCATCCGCCCCCTCCCGGTTCTCATCCAGCTCGGTCTCCGTTTTGATCATATTGAGTATCCGCCCGGCGCTGGCCATTCCCAGTTGAACCAGGTTGAAGGAGAAGATCGAGATGAAGGTCGTGAAGCGCAAAGTCCCGAACAGCCCTATGAAGGCCACGACGTTGCCCAGGGTTATGGCGCCGCTTCGCCACAGTAAAAGGGCGTGCAGAAGTCCCGCGCCCCAGCAGAGGCTGAACATCAGCATGGGCAGATAGCGGGCCTGGATGATCCCTTCCTGTACGAAGTACTCCCGGAACTGCCGGGCGTTGCCGGTGAACTTGTCCCACTCGTAGCGTTCCCGCACGTTGGCCTTGACCACTTCGATGCCGGCCACCGCCTCTGTCAATCCGGCGTTCATCACGCCGAATTGTTCTCTCTGGGCGATGCTCACCGGTTTCAAACGCCGATTGTAGTCGACCAAGGTGACGACCAGCAGACCCGTGAAGATCAGCGGTACCAGCAGCAGGGCGGGATCGATCAATCCGATCATGACCACCGGTACAATCAACGCGAGAGAGGAGTCGATGATCAGCATCACTCCGGGGCTGAACATCATATTCAGCATGTGAACGTCGTTGGTGGCCCGAGCCATGATGTCGCCGATGCGCTGATGACCGTGAAAGGTCTGGCTCTTTCCCAACAGGCTGGCGTACAGCTCTTCCCGGGAGTTTTTCTCGATTTTCTGGGCCAGGAGCTCCACGGAGAAGTTACGCAGGATCCCCATCACGCCCTGACCGGTCGCTGCGGCCAGGATGCCGAACACGGGCAGGAGCAGAGCAACCATCTCGAAGTTCGGTATCCGGATGACGTCGAAGGCCCGACCTACGGATATCTGGATATAGCCGTAGGCGAAGTTGTTGGCAACCGCACAAACTACCAGGGCGAGGGGAAAGAGGGGATAGCGCAGCAGATGGGAAACGATCCAGCGGACGGGGCCCCTGCGGCTGTATTGGTATTCGTTCTCGACCTGAAACTCTCGCTTCGTCATATTTCTCCACAAAGACCGCTCGGCCGAAGAGGTTATGCAGTCGAATCCCGGGTTGTTTCCAAAATGTAGCTGTTTTTTTCGGGGGAGGCAAAGGATTTCGCCCCGACCAGCTGTAATCGGCAATGCCGGGCCGCCCTCCGCCTTGTTCAGACACGACGAATCGGCTAGAATTGTTCGTAGCTTCCCTGCGCAGGAGTTGTTGTTTGGAGAGCACAATAAACCAGCGTCCCGTCCACACCTACTCGATAGTCGCCGTGGACCGGGAGGCGGGGGAAATCGGTGTAGCGGTTCAATCTCACTGGTTCAACGTGGGAACGGCCGCCCCCTGGGCCCAGGCAGGGGTCGGAGCGGTGGCCACCCAGTCCTTCGTTAATCTCTCCTTCGGTCCCCGTGGGCTGGAGCTGCTGAGGAAGGGCCGCAGCCCGCAGCAGGTGGTGGAGGAGCTGCTCGGCAGCGATCCGGCAAGGGAGATGCGCCAGCTGGCTGTCATTGACCGGCAGGGCAGGGCCGCAGTCCGCACAGGAACCCGTTGCATCCCCGAGGCGGGGCATTCGCTGGGAGAGAATTTCTCGGTACAGGCCAACCTGATGGCAACACCTGAGGTCTGGCCGGCCATGGCGCGGAGCTTCGAACAGAGCTCGGGTCGGCTGGCCGAGCGTCTGCTGGAGGCATTGAAAGCCGCTCAGGCCTGCGGCGGGGACCTGCGGGGCAAACAGTCGGCGGCGATCGTGGTGGTTCGGGATCAAAGCTCGGGCCGGATCTGGAAAGACAGGCTGATCGACTTGAGGGTGGAAGACCACGTGGATCCTCTTGAAGAGCTGAGCCGCCTGCTTCGGGTCTTCCGAGCCTACGAGCATATGAATCTGGGTGATGAGGCTCTGGAGGCCGAAGATGGAGAGGGCGCCCTGCGGGAGTACGGCGAGGCTCGGCGGCTGTACCCGGACAGTCAGGAGATACGCTTCTGGAGTGCGGTCTCCATGGTGAATGCGGGGAAGCTGGAGCAGGCTCTCCCCGTCTTCGCGGAGCTGTTCGGCGCTCATCCCAACTGGGCAACGTTGCTCGAGCGCATCTACAGGCTCGGCCTCCTGAAAACAGACAGACACAGCTACCGGCGGGTTGTTGCCTCGGTCCGAAGGAGCTCAGCCCGGAGGGGAGAGCAGCAGTGAGTGCGAAAGAACGTGGAGAGTTTTGGCGCTACGTCAAAGAGAGCATCGTTGGAGGCAACGTCGGAGTGCAGACCCCCTTCGGTTTCCGCCGCCTTACCTACTGCGACTATACAGCCACGGGGAGGCTCGTCGATTTCGTTGAAGAGTACCTGAAAGAGACTCTCCGGCTGTACGGCAACACCCACACCGAAGACGATGCTACCGGATGCATCACTACCCGGAGCCTGTACCAGGCCGAACAGACCATCAAACGCCTGGTGGGTGCGGGCAAGCAGTATCGGATCATCGAAGCGGGATCCGGTGCCACGGCGGCTATTCATCGGCTGCAGGAGATCCTCGGGATCTACATCCCTCCCGCCGCCAAGGAGCTTTTCACAGACACCTTGACCGAGTACCTCGGGGAGGAGCGCTTTGCCGAGCTCGAAGCCCATCTGTTGGCCCACAGACCCGTGGTTTTTGTCGGACCCTACGAGCATCACAGCAACGAGATCTCCTGGCGGGAGTGCTTCACCGAGGTGGTGGAGATCGGATTGACCGGGGAAGGACGCTTCGATCTGGCGGATCTGAAGGCCAAGGTTTCGGATCCTCGCTTCGAGGGACGGATGAAGATCGGCTCCTTCTCCGCCGCCGCCCCCTATATGGCGATCAGCATCCACAGGGACAGCAAATCCTACTTCGACGGAATCTTCTTCTCCCCCCACAAGTTTCTGGGCGGCCCTGGTTCCAGCGGTATTCTCATAATCCACGAGAGGATCTATCACAAGAATCTTCCTCCTTCCATGGCCGGAGGCGGTACCGTAGAGTTCGTCAATGCCTATATGCAGGAATACAATCCGGACATCGAGATCCGGGAAAAGGCGGGTACTCCGGGGATTCCCCAGATCCTCAAAGCAGCCCTGGCCATGGAGCTGAAGCAACGGATGGGTTGCGAGGAAATCGAGAAGCGGGAGAAGCGGCTCCTGGAGGCGGCGCTGGTCCATCTGCGCAGCTGTCCCAATATCGAGCTGATCGCACCTATGGACCCGGAACACAACCTGCCGATCATATCCTTCAATATCCGCGCCGAAGGCTCTTACCTTCATCCTCGTTTCGTGGTCAAGCTCCTCAACGACCTGTTCGGCATTCAGGCTCGGGCCGGCTGTTCCTGTGCGGGTCCCTACGGACACCGTCTGCTTCATATCAGCGACGAGGCTTCCAACCGCTACAGCCGCCTCATATCCAAGGGCAACCTGGATTTGAAGCCGGGGTGGGCTCGTCTGAGTCTTCACTTCCTGATGAGCGACGAAGAACTGGAGTTCACCTGCGGGGCGATCCGCTTCATCTCCGAACAGGGTAAGATTTTTCTTCCCCTCTACAGCTTCGACATCCACAGCGGGAACTGGCAGCATCGGGATTTCACGGAGCAGCCGGTGCAGTTTGCTCTGGAGCAGGGGTTGGCTGGAAACGACGGCCGCGGCACCCGGAAGCAGCCGGCTGCCGGTGAGCGGACGGTGGAACAGGGACCCGCCGTCGATCTGCAGGATCTGTACCGGGAGTATTCCGAGAAAGCCCGGACCCTGGCGGAAGAGCTCGTCTTGGGATTTAATGGTAAACTGTGCAAGACGACACAGCGGGATCTGATCCCCTTCGTGTACTACTGAGATTGGTGTGGTGAATCATGACGACGGGAAAGAAAGCCTTTTGTTCGGAAGTCGACTTCATCCTCCGGATTGCCGGTGAGGGAGGCGAGGGAGCAATCAGTTGCGGCGAGCTGTTCGCCCGGGCGGCGGCCCGCACCGAGTATCATGTGTTTACCTTCCTGACCTACCCGGCGGAGATGCGGGGCGGATTCGCCATGGTGCAGGTCCGGGTCCGGGATTGGACGATCTACTCCCTGGGCAGCAGGCTGGATTGCCTGGTGGTGTTCAATCAAGCGGCCCTGGACCGCACGGTTAAGGAGCTGAAAACCACCGGTACCCTGATCTACGATCCCGAGGCCGTGCAACTCCCCGTCAACCTGGAGGCTTCGGCCCTGTCCCTTCCCCTGACAACACTCTCCAAGCAAGCAACGGGCGGCACGTTGGGCAAAAACATCGTGGCCCTGGGCGCCCTGGGCTATCTGGTGGGGATGGAGCGAGGGGTGCTGGAAGGGCTGGTGCGGGATCGCTTTGCCGCCAAAGGCGGAGAAGTCGTCGAGCGAAACCTGGCGGCTCTGCGCTCGGGGTATGCCCACGCAGCCGAGCACAGCTGGCCGCGGATCCTGCTCATGGCGGATCTGAAGCCCAAGGGACCCCAGTACATGCTGCTTTCGGGAAACGAGGCAATCGCCCTCGGCGCCTTAGTCGCGGGTTGCCGCTTTGCCGCCAGCTACCCCATCACTCCGGCCACTCCGATCTTCGAGACTCTGACCCGGCTGTTTCCCCTCGTGGATGGCAGAGCCCTGCAGATGGAGGATGAGATCGCGGCGGTGTCCGCGGCCATCGGCGCCTCCTTCGCCGGTCAGAAGGCCCTCACCTCAACCTCGGGTCCGGGGCTTCAGCTGATGACCGAGCAGCTCAATCTGGCCTCGATGATCGAAGTGCCTCTGGTTGTGGTGGATGTACAGCGAGGGGGACCCAGCACGGGACTGCCCACCAAGACCGAGCAGTCGGATCTGAACCTGGCCATCTACGGTGTCTCCGGAGAGAGCCCTCGGATCGTCCTGGCCCCTACATCCGTGGAGGACAGCTTCTACCAGACGATCCGGGCCTTCAATCTGGCCGAGCGTTATCAGCTTCCGGTGATCATGCTCACGGATCAGTCGATCGGCCTGCGCAAAGCTACGGTGCGCATGCCCGATCTTACCCATATCATCCAGTTGGACAGCCACGTAGCCCGCACCAAGGTCAAGATTCCCCGGCCTGAGTTCATCAATCTGATTGACCGTGCCGAACCTACGGACAAAGACCTGGAGGACTACCGCCGCTTCCGGATAACCGCCGACGGTGTCTCTCCCATCGCCCGTCCCGGTACTCCGGGCGGCCAGTATCTGGCCACGGGTCTGGAACACACCGAAAGCGGGCACCCCGACTACTCCCCGGAAAATCACCTTCAGATGAGCAGGAAGCGGTTTCGCAAGATGGAGGTGATTGCCCGTTCCTTCGACGCCAACCCGATCGAGATCTGGGGGCGTCCCGACGCCAAGATCGGCATCCTCGGCTGGGGCTCGACCGCCGGGGCCATTCGGGAGGCCCGCTGCCTGGCCGAGGAGAGGGGCATCTACGTGCGGCACATGCATCCCTATACCCTGTCTCCCATGCCCTACCGGCAGATCTCCAACTTCCTGGTACGGCTGGAGCATCTGATCATCGTGGAGGAGAACTACACGGGCCAGTTCGCCCACCATATCAAGGCCCACTTCGGAGTCAAGGCGATCGAGCTGCACAAGTGCGAAGGGATCCCCATCACACCGGAGGAGATCCTGAGGGGTATAGAGAAAGTAGCAGGAATCATCGATGAATACAGCATCGCACGGCTATAGACGAAAACAGATCCGCCCCGTGTGGTGTTCCGGCTGCGGCAACTACGGGGTGCTGCGGGGGGTGGAGAAAGCCCTGGAGCGGCTCGAGGTGCGGTCCGAACAAACCGTCGTCATCTCCGGGATCGGCTGCTCGGGTCGTTTTTCCCACTATCTGAACACCTACTCTCTGCACGGAACCCACGGTCGGGCTCTGCCCATCGCCACGGGCGTGAAGACCTCTCGTCCCGACCTGACCGTGCTGGTCGTCGGGGGTGACGGAGACAGCCTGGGCATCGGCGGCGGCCACCTGCCCCATGCGGCCCGGAAGAACGTGGATCTGACCTTCCTGATTCTGGACAACAATACCTACGGTTTGACCAAGGGCCAGTCATCGCCGACCACGCCTTGGGGATGTATCACCAAGAGCTCTCCGTATGGTTCTCCGGAGGATTCCCTGGAAGTCCTGCCCATCCTGCTGGCTTACGACGTATCCTTCGTAGCCCGGGCCAGCAGCGTGCAGATCGAGGAGATGGCCCGAATTATCACAGAGGCGATGCAGCACCCCGGATTCGCGGTGGTGCACATCCTCTCCCCCTGCATCACCTACCCGGTGCTTGCCTGGAAGGCGCTGCGGGAACGCCTCTTACACCTGCCCGAAAATCACTTGCCCGGGGACAAGGCCGCTGCCTTCCGGCTGGCCTACAGTCGCGACCCCCTGTACACGGGGATATTCTACCGTGTTCAAAAGCCAACGCTGGATGCTCGGCTGCGGCAACTGCACAACAGCGCTCTGAAGCGCTACAGCTCCAGCGGAAAGGTCCCCTCCATCCCCTCCCTCATGGAACGCTTTTTGTAGGTCCAGGGGACCGCTCCGGGAGTGCGCCGGCATATTCCAGTGCGACGGGGACGCTCAGCAGGCATGTGCCCAAATGTGTTTTCCATTCCATTTTTGGCTAACAGGGATTGACTTTTTATATGCATATGCAATAATAATGCATGTATGAAATCGAATTTTCAGAAAGCGTGGAGAAGGACCTGAAGAAGATACGGGTTTACAATCGTAAAATCATTATGGATGCGCTTGAGCAACAGCTTGCACATAGGCCGAATCTTGAAACAAAGAATCGAAAGATCCTTGTAAACTTGATCCCGCCATTCGAGTCCATACCCCCAGTCTGGGAATTGCGGATTGGTGATTACAGAGTGTTTTATGATGTTGATAATGATTCCGAGAAGGTTTACGTCCGGGCGGTGAGGAAGAAACCTCCCCATACGACAACGGAGGAGATACTGTGAAAACAATCAGCGTAAGGGACCTGCAAAAGGAGATTCGCAAGAGTGTAGATGAGGCGCAAAAGGATCGTGTAGTAGTTACCCGTAATGGTAAACCAGCAGTGTTGCTCATAGGAATCGAAGGCCAGGACTGGGAAAGCGTGGTCATCCAGGCCAATGCACCTTTCTGGAAGCTAATAGGCAAGCGACGCAAAGAAAAGACGATACCTCTTCAAGAGATGAGAAAGCGCTTGATGTTATAACATCCACCATTCGGATTGTTTTAGAATCTTAACGGAAAGACTTTCTAGTATAGTAGCTTTGCTCTATGATGGGTGCCAGGCAGCATCGAGGGGTATCCGAGTTTTGAAAAGTTGGAGCCAGGAGTCGGACTGAAGTGTTGGAAATCATCATCGGCGTCACGATCATCACAATCTGCCTGGGCGCGTCTTCGGCGCTGCTGTTCTACAGCCGCAGACAGATCGACAGGATCTCGCGGATGAAGCACAGCAGCTACCGCGACATCATGCAGGACAGGCATGGATAAACCTGCAGTCACCACCGAGCTGTCCCGGGACCTGAATCTCTTTCACCTGACCATGATGGGCCTGGGCATGATGATCGGTGCCGGCGTGTTCCTGGGGATCGGGAATGCCATCCGCATCGCCGGGTCCGGCGGCGTGCTGCTCACCTTCGCCCTCAATACGCTCCTGGCATTGTTCACGGCCATGTCCTATGCCGAGCTCAGCTCGGCCGTTCCCAGAGCCGGGGGGGCGTACAACTTCGCCCGCATCGGCTTCGGCAGAGGGACGAGCTTCTTGGCCGGGTGGATGGAGTGGTTCGCCTCCAGCGTGGCGGGAAGCATGTACGCCATCACCTTCGCCATCTACACGGTGCGCTACCTCGACAAGCTCGGAGTGCTGTCCTGGCTGTCCGTGCCTACGCTCCTCGTGAAACCGGTGGCCGTGCTGGCTGCGCTGTTCTTCCTGTACATCAACTACCGCGGCGCCTCGGAAACGGGGAAGGCCGGGGCGATCATGACGGCGGGGCAGACCCTGTTTCTGATCGTGATCGGCGCGGTCGGCCTGGTCGTGGCCGTCCGGGATCCCTCCCGGCTGCAGAACTTCCAGCCGTTCCTGCCCTTCGGCTGGTCCCGCTTGTTCGTCACCATGGGCTTCACCTATGTCGCCTTCGAGGGCTTCGAGGTGATCGCGCAGGCCGGCGACGAGGCCATTGAACCGAAGAAGAACCTGCCCAAAGCCATGCTCTACTCGGTATACATCGCTGGCCTTACCTACGTGGCCGTCGCGTTCGCGGCGGTCATCGCGGTCAAGGCGGGTTCCCCCGGCGTTACGGTTGAGCCGTGGCAGTGGATCGGCAGCTTTCGCGAGCGGGGGTTCGGCGAAGCGGTGGGTCGGCTGATCCCCTTCGGCAACTTCCTGTTGACCCTGGCCGTTATCTTTGCCTCCACCTCCGCCCTGAACGCCACGATCTACTCGGCTACCCGGGCTTCCTACGCTCTCGGCAGGGACCGGATGCTTCCACGGCTGTTTGCCTGGATCTCAAAACGCAGAAAGACTCCCTGGTTCGCCCTGCTGGCCTCGGGTGTGATCGTTCTGCTGGTGGCAACAGCCCTGCCGACCATGGACGTAGCCTCCAGCGCCAGCCTGATGTTCCTGTTCCTCTTCTTCCTGGTGAATCTCTGCGTGATCAAGATCCGCCTCAACATGAGCGACGAGCTGCAGTACGGCTACCTGACACCGCTTTTCCCCTTCGTACCCCTGGTGGCCATCTCCGTACAGGTGGTGTTGGTAGCGGAGCTGCGGCTCATGAGCCCGATCGCCCTGATCGTTGCTCCTGTCTGGATCGTAGCCGGCGTACTGATCTACAGATTCTACTCCCGCAGCCGGGCTCTGCCGGCGGAAAGCGAAATCCGGATCCTGGAGGAGGTCCAGGCACCGGAGGGCGGGGAGTACACCATCATGGTGCCGGTGGCCAATCCGGAGAACGCCCTGTCCCTGGTTTGGAACACCCACAAGATCGGCCGATCCCGACCGACGCGGATCAAGCTGCTGCACATGGTGCCGGTCCCGGATCAGGTGGCCTTGAGCGACGCGGAGACCTACATGACCGAAGGACGGGAGGGTATCGTCGAGGCCATGCTCTACCTGGTGCAGCGTTTTCCCGTGACCACGACCGTTCGCTACTGCCGCAACATCGCCCGGGGGATCATCAGTGCCGTCCGGGAGAGGAGGGTAGACCTCCTGATCATGGGCTGGCACGGGGAGAGCGGAGACAGACGCTTTCACATCGGCAGCACCCTGGATCCGGTTATCTCCCGGGCTCCCTGCAACATCGTGATCCTGAAGAACTGCGGCTCGAAGACCTTCAAGAATATCCTGGTGCCCCTGTTCGGCGACGCCAATGACGCCTTTGCCCTGGACACGGCCGAGCGGATGGTACAGGAGCAGGAGGGGGAGATTGCGGCCATGCCGCTGCGGCGTGCGATCAGAAAGTACAGAGGCATCTGGTCGGAGGAGCGCTACCTGGAAAGATTGCTGCGCCGGGTCGAGCACCGGGCTGTCAAGGTCCGACTCAAAGCCATACCGCCCATGGATCCGGTGAAGGCGGTACTCAGGGAGAGCGAGAGCTACGATCTGGTCGTGTTGGGGCTTTCAGGTTCCTTCCTTCGCCAGGTGGGTGTGCCCACGCTTGCAGAACAGATCGCCCGCCAGTGTTCGACACCGTTGGTTCTGGCCAAAGCCTCAGGCGGTCTGGGCGCCCTCGCCAAGAAGTGGATCTGATCGATTGGATGCTACAGCTTCTCGGGAACGCAGAGGTTCTCCTCGCTCTTAGCGACCCGGCCGCAGACCTTGCAGAAAAACTTCCCTCGTTTCACAAGATCTTTATAAACCTCGGGAAACTCCTGAATATAGCCGATATTCTCTAAGTAGCAGAGGTGATTCTCGTGATTCGGATGAGGCATCTTGTATTCTTTCATTTTCAGCTCTTTCTCCTGCCCCACCGTATCAAAATTTTTAATAGTTGACTACGCCGAGGAATTGGTATAGGTTTAGGTGACGAACTCCAGAAGGGGCTTGCTGGAGTCGATCAGAAAAGAGGAATACAGGCCCAATGGTGTTGACCCCGCATATTGCACCGTAGGAAACGACCGATCAGACAGTGGTATCAATTACATGCCGAAAATTGTCTCTCTCACGGTGAGTATCGAAGGGCGATGATGAGAAACACTCACTAGGAGGAGAGGATGAACAAGAAACTCTACGTAGGCGGCCTGCCTTACTCGGTGACGGACGATCAGCTGAACGAGCTCTTTGCTGCTCACGGAACAGTTGAGTCCGCCAAAGTCATCACGGACAGGTACACGGACCGCTCACGAGGCTTCGGTTTCGTCGAGATGAGCACCCCGGAAGAGTGCCAGGCAGCCATTGACGCGCTCAATGGCTCGGAACTCGGTGGGCGCACCTTGACTGTAAACATGAGCAGGCCTCGTGCAGACCGCCCTCGCGGCGGTGGCGGATCCCGAGACCGCTGGTAATCTAAAGCTACAAGCTTTAAAACGGATCGGGGTGTCTGATCGGTGCACCCTCGATCGTTGAAGAAAACCAGAACACAAAAGAAAAGGCTGCCCAGTCTCGGGCAGCCTTTCTGCGTTTTGCGTTTTTCGCAAACGAATCGATCTGCTGTGGCCGTACTGACGGACTTCAGTTTTTCCGACGAGGCATGGCGTCGGTTTCAGCCGGAAAAACGACGAGTCAATTCGGCCTTCCTGCCCGCCTGTTGACACCGCCGCGAAGGGATGGTACCCTAAACTATCGATTATCGATAATATTATCCGTTCTATTTGGAGCAAAGAGCCATGAAGATCATCCACGAGTCCGAGGTCGAGGAAAAGAAGATACCCGGACGTTTCATCCGCTGGATCGCCGACGACAAAACCCTCCAGCCGAAGCATCTCTCCAGTTGTGTGATCCGGGTGATGCCCGGAGAGACCGTCCAGCCGGCTCATTCTCATCCGGAGGGGGAGGAGCTGATCTATATCATGAGCGGCTCCGGCGAGGCCTGGGTGGACGGCAAAATCAAACCGATGCGCACCGGCACGGCGATTTTGTTCGAGCAGGGATCGGTACATATGATCCGGAACGTCGGCGGCGAGGAGATGAAGGTCGTCTGCTTCTTTGCCCCTCCCACGGGCTTGGAGAACTACAGGCTCTACGAAGGCTTGGAGTTTGCTGAAAATGACTCATTTTCACGCGAAAAGAGGTAGACGATGGGCAGGAACCCCATAAAAGATTTTCAAGTCGATCCAGAAACGGTTCACTATATCGGAGAGGATCTGCAGAGACCGGAGTGTATCCTGGCCGAGCCGGACGGCACCCTCTGGTCCGCCGACGCCAGAGGCGGCGTCGTTCACATCTGGCCTGACGGCAGGCAGGAGATCATCACCCAAAGGCACTCGGCGGATTTCGAGAGTAGCGGAGACGAGGTCTCCCGATTCACCGCCGGCACGCTGCCCAATGGCCTGGCCTTCGCCGGGAACGGGGATATCCTTATCTCCAACTTCGGTACAGACTGCCTGGAGCGGATGAAGCGCAGCGGGGAGACCGAGGTGCTCTTCGATACGATCGACGGATCCTCCATCGGAAAGGTCAACTTTGTTCTGCGAGACACCAAGGACCGCCTGTGGATTACCGTCACCACCAAGGTCAAGAACTGGATCGATGCTCTGGTGCCGGATCTGGACGACGGCTACATAGCCCGCTATGACGATCGGGGCATACATATCGTGGCCGACGGTTTGCATTTTACCAACGAAGTGCGTTTCGACGAAAACGAGGAGTATCTGTACGTGGTGGAGACCACCGGGGGGCGGATCCTGCGCTTCAGGGTCGATGAGCAGGGAGATCTTTCGGGCCGTGAGGTCTACGGACCTTCGAGTTTGGGCCGGGGAGCCTATCCGGACGGCATCGCCTTTGACAGCTACGGAAACCTCTGGGGCACCACTGTGTACTCCGACACCCTGTTCGTGATCACCCCGGAGGGCGAGCAGATCGTTCTTATGGACGAGGGGGACCCGGAGAAGGTCAAAGCTCTGGACAGGGCGTTTTTCGAGAAACGGGTAACGCCGGAGATTCTCTTTGAAACCGGAAAGGGGATCGCTCCGTGGATGGCCAGCGTGACCTTCGGCGGCCCGGATCTGCAGACCGCATATATAGGGTCGCTCAAAGGCACGCGTATTCCCTTCTTCCGCGCCCCTGTAGCGGGCCTGCCCATGGTGCATTGGAACGAAGGGAGAGGTTGAATACCAAGGAAAGGAGAGAGGGATGTCTGAGAAGATGTATGCCATTCGGTTGAACGCACCGAATGATTTCGAGTACACCCAGGTACCGATACCGGAGGTGGGACCCTTTGAGGTGCTCTGTCGAGTGGAATCGGTGGCAATATGCGGAACCGATCCCCACATTATCGAGGGAGATTATCCGGGATTCTGGCCCAAGGAGTTTCCTCTGATACCGGGACATGAATGGTCCGGGGTTATCGAGCGGCTCGATGAAAAAGCCCATGAGTTCGGCTGGAGAGAGGGCGAGCGGGTTTGCGGGATCAGTCACGTAGGCTGCGGTTACTGCTCGATGTGTCTGGAAGGCAGATACAATCTCTGCCTGAACTTCGGCAATGAAAAGCTCGGGCATCGGCAGCACGGACACTACACCCCCGGCGCCTATGCCCAGTACATGTTGAGCTCCATCAAGAGTATAGCTAAATTGCCGGATGCGATGAGTTTTAACGCCGGCGCCTGCATGGACCCCCTGAGCATAGCTCTGCACATGGCCATGCGATCGCGGTTGGAACCCGGTGACTCGGTTCTGGTGAACGGCGCCGGGGCTCAGGGTCTGATGAGCATCATGTGCGTGAAGAGCATGGGCGCCGGAACGCTCATGGTGTCCGGCAGCGGCAGCCGGTTGAAGATCGCCGAAAAAATGGGAGCGATTCCTATCAATTATCGAGAGGATGATGTCGCCGCCAGAGTTCGGGAATTGACAGGAGGGCAGGGGGCCAAGCGGGTCCTGGAATGTTCCGGCACGGAGAAGGGAATTGCTCAGGCCTGTGCCGCGGTAGCAAAAGGAGGATGCATCTCTATAGTCAGCCTTCCTCCGGGGGACGGAAATGTAACGATTCCGTTGAAGCAGCTGGTTCTGAACGAGGTGGAACTGGTAGGCAACCGGGCCAATCCCAACACCCTGGAGAAAGCAATTGCCCTGGCAACTTCCAACAATTTCGATATTGACGGCCTTGTCACCCACGAGTTTCCCCTTTCGGAGTACGCGAAAGCCCTGGATGTGTTCGTGGGACGAAAAGAGAACTCGTTGAAGGTCGTCTGCAAACCGAATAAGTGAAAGGAACATATCTATGGGAGTATTGCGTGAAGAAATGCTGAGCGGCGACGGAGTGTTGAGGATAGACGTGCTGGGTGGGAACGATCAGGAGCACGTGTTGGAGGAGATGACCTTCCTCAACTACCGGCTGGCCTCGGTTCGGTGCCGCAAGGAAATCCGGAAAGCCAATCCGGACATGATCTGGGACAGGGAGAAATCAAAAAAAGATATCCGCTATGAAAGCGGGCAGTTGCTCTTGGAGGGGGATTGGGAGCAGGGGGAGCTGAATAAGATCCTCGTGACAATGCTGGCCCTTGTAATGGAGAAGGTCGGACTTCATCCTTTTCACAGCTCCGCGGTACGCTATAAGGACAAATCGATCCTGTTTCTGGGGGGTGAGAACAACCATGGGAAGAGCATGAGCCAAATCGAAGGCTGCCGTCGGGGCGGGCAGATCATCTCGACCGAAACGACCGTTACCGACGATGAGGGGATCGTCGTAATGGGATCGAAGAGCGTCTACCTGAGGGCCCGAGCCAAGGGCACGGAACGGGCCGACCTGCCCAGTCCTGATGAAGGGGTTGCCAAGTTTTTCGATAAGGAACCGGAGTTCATCAATTTCGAAGAATCCGCCCCGATTGATCTGGTGATCATGCCCGGGATCGACGGTCATTTCGACACCAGGATCGTGGAGATGAACCGTTTCGAACGGGAGTACCAGACCTACCACTCGGTGATGAACTATTTCGGCTTGAATCAGCTTCTTGCTCCGGGAGGTATCGTGATGCCGATCGTGGATACCGACGAGTTGCGGAAAAAGCGGGGAGATTTCGTCAGCAGGTTCGCAGCGAACAAGCCGTATTTCATGGTTCGGGCGAAAACTCCCCAGCTGTTGTTTGATGAAGTGGAAAAACTGATGTAGAGTTTGATCGGCAATCTGCCATACTACGCACGTGAGGAGTTATAAAGAATGAATCGATTGGAGATGTTTCGTGAGCTGCTTTCCCTGGAGGGCAAGGTGGCTCTGGTGCCCGGCGGAGCCGGAGAGATCGGCCAGGCTGTGGGAGAGGCCCTCTGTGCCTATGGTGCCAAGGTCATCTTGACAGGCCGCACCCGGGAAAAAGCTGAAACCGCGGCGGAGGCGATCCGTGCCGCCGGCGGAAAGGCGGAAGGACGGGCTTTTGTGGTCGAAGACGCAGCAGCGGTGGAAAATTTTGTAGATAGCGTCTACAAGGACTACGAGCGGATCGATATTCTGGTGAACTGCATTGGAAAGCAAATCGAAAACGCCGCGGAGGAGTACAAAGAGGAGGACTGGGATCATATCTTGAACGTGAACCTGAAAACCGCTTTCTTCTTCTCCAAGGAGGTAGCCAAACGTCAGATATCCGAAGGCGGCGGGGGTAAGCACATTCATATCACCTCGGTTCGGGGGCTTTTGGGCATCAACCGGGGATTCATCGGCTACTGCTCGAGCAAGGGCGGAATGGTGATGATGATCAAGCAGCTTGCCTCGGAGTGGACCAAACACAAGATAAATGTGAACGGGATCGCGCCCACCTTCATCCGCACAGCCCAGGTCGCCAACTATCTGGATGATCCGAGCTTCTATAAACCCCTGGTGGCCCGGATTCCCCTCGGCCGGGTGGGGGAGACCCATGAAGTGGCAGGGCTGGCCCTGTACCTGGCCGCACCGGTCTCGGACTTCGTATCCGGGCAGATCATCTACATCGACGGCGGTTTGACTGCAATCCAGTAGAACGGCGAGCTCTGGAATTTACCGAGCCTTGAAATTTTTCTTGACAGGTACGCGGTTATAAGAGATGATAAGTACAATCGATTATCGATAATCTAATATGGAGGTACTATGGACACATCGAAAGTGTTGGCCACATTCTACGGTGACAAGGATTTTCCCGTAGAGTGGAAAGACGAAGAGGAGAAGAAGCTTTTCTGGTTTTATGATGACAACCACGTCCCCTTCCCGATCACCCCGATGTTCTTCAGCATGTACGGCTGGTGGGGCCCGACCTGTCATTACCTGTTCCGGCGATTTGACGTTCCCACCGGCGAATATTGGCCCGGCAAGGTCGTCAACGGCTATTTGTATTCGGCCATCGTGTCCCGCGAGCCCAAGGAAGCCGCTGAAGGGGGCAAGTACTTCGGTTGGATCATGCCCACTTACGCCACCAACTTTCTCGACTGGTGGGAAAAACGCTATCTGCCGGAAGTCCTGCGGAATTTCGAATACATCGACAGCTTCGATGCGGAAAATGCCACCCTCCAGGAACTCATGATCTACCTGGAGGAGATGTACGACATCCAGGAACGGCACTTCCGCCTGCACTGGATCCTGAACTGGGCTCAATTTACAGCTTCGATGGGTTTTGTACAGGCAACGAAAGAGCTGATCGGCGATGTCGACCCGGACATCCTGGGAAAGGTGAATGTCTCCCAGGCTGACCGCAACTGGGACAGCCTCAAGGCCCTCTGGCAGCTCAAGGAGAAGGCAAAAGCCGATTCCGAGCTGTCCGGCATTTTCAAAAATACGGATAAAGCCGCCGATATCGGCTCGAAACTGGAATCCTCGGCCAAGGGCAAGGCTTTCATGAAGGACGTGATAAAATATTCCGAGGAGTTCGGCTACAAGGCGGTCTATCCTCACGAATACATCTATCCGCTGTACGTGGAAGATCCCACACCGATTCTCGAGCAGATCCAGAGCTATCTCGCCTCGGATTTTAACTACAACGCCGTTTACGACAGGTGTATCGAGGAACAGAAGGAGGCCATCGCCTACCTGCGAAAGCAGCTGGCGGGTAAGTCCGAAGAGGTGAAGAAGAAATGGGAAGAGGCTCTCGATCTGAATTTCCGGATGTTGCCTCTCACCCCGGACCATCACTTCTACTTCGATCAGGGAACCTTCGGCCGGATGCGTCTGGTGTTGATGCGGGTGGCCCGCAAGATGGTCAAGGAAGGTCTGCTGGACGATCAAGAGGACGTTCTCTATCTCGAGTACGAGCAGCTTCGCCGTTATGTGGGGGATCCGAAAAACTATCCAGCCCGAAAGTTAATTGCCGAGGCCAAAAAGGCAAGAGAGGAGGCCTTCAAAATCAAGCCCCGCGACTGGGTGGGAACCGTAACTCAAGCCAACATGTACGAAGAGCCCTACCACACCCTGTGGGGATATCCCGAGAAATTCGAACGGGAACGGGAAGGGAAAAAGGTCAAGGGCGAGATCAGAGGTTTGGCCGGTTCCCCGGGAGTGGTCGAGGGAATCGCCCGCATCGTCAAGAGTCCGCAGGAGTTCGACGCGGTCAAACAGGGGGACATCATGGTCTGTATCATGACCAATCCTGCCTGGGTCGTGGTGTTCAGCAAGATTGCCGCGGTCGTTACGGACGCCGGTGGTGTGCTGTCTCACTCAGCCGTCGTAGCCCGGGAGTTCATGATCCCCGGCGTGGTGGGAACAAGCAGTGCAACCAAGGAGATCAAGACCGGCGACAAGGTCCGCGTAGACGGTGACAAGGGCGTGGTCACGATACTTAGCTGATCGTTCGGGGGTGCGAAAGTTCGGGGTAATGTGTCCCGAGGGTGAAGCAGCAACCAGTGTCCACGGGATTGTGAGCCGGTGGAGCACCGATTTCGAGCCGGAGACAGCGTGTTCGTCCGTCTGGAGAGAAGCGCAAGATGCCGAAGAGCGAGTCGAAAAAAGTGTTTCGGACAGTCATCAGCGAGCAGATCAAAGAGCAGCTGATGGAGGAGATTTTCCGTCATAAGTACGTGCCCGGAGAACGGCTGGTGGAGAGCGCCCTGGCCAAGGAGCTCAATGTCAGCCAGACTTCGGTCCGTGAAGCTCTGCGCAGCCTCGTGGCCATGGGCTTTCTGGAGAGCGAACCGTTCAAAGGAATTACGGTTCGATCCCTGTCCCGTCAGGATCTCTGGGAAGTGTACACCGTAAGGGCGGCTTTGGAATCTCTGGCCGCATTTCATGCGGCGGGGCGTATCACGGATGAGCAGATTGCGGAGCTCGAAGAGATCTGCGAAAAGATGATCGAGGCGGCCAAGGCGGGGGATGGACACCGAAGGACGATGCTGAATATCGAGTTTCACAAGGCGCTGATTCGAGCATCCGGTCTCAAACTGATTTTGAAACTCTTCGACAATCTGCAGTTCGGAAGCTGGTCGCTCATGAAGGGGACCTTCACATCCATGGATGCGGTGGAGATCGCCTTACGCCATCGGAAGCTGATCGAGGCGCTCAAGACAGGAGATCCGGAGCGTGCCAGCCGGGCGGTCCGGGAACACATCGTAGAGGGAAGCATGTCGATCCTGGAAAGCGTCGAGCAGACAAACTCTGCTGATGCGGCCGCGGAAACAAACAAAAAAGACTAGACCGAAAAGGGTTCCTTCCAGTTTTCGTAGAAGGCGAGCCCCTCAGTCAGTTTTTTCGAGATTTCCGTAAAATCCGGATCGACGCGTTCGGCGGCCAGACGTTTTCCGGTATCTGTGTACAGCGTAATTCCACTGAGGTGGGTCATTGCCTCGGCCAGGCCGGCCAGGGTTTTGTAACGCTCGAGGCCCATCAGGTAACCGTACTCAACGTACACCTTCATCATCTGCATTAGGCCAACCCAGCCGAACTTATCCACCTGATCGGCATCACAGACGACTTTTTCTTCGAGGGTTACCGGCTCCGAATGCTCAAAACCGGGGTACTTGCCCTTGTGTCTCAGAATGCAGGTTGAAATTTTCTCTCGTTCCTCAGGAGTCCAATCCTCAAGAAAAGCATAGCATTCCCGAGATCCATGCAGTGGGTGCTGCCTGGGATCGTGGGGGTGGGTGATATAGCCGAGATCGTGCAGGATCATTGCCGGTAATACGATATCCATATCCGCCCTCTCCTCCAAGCCGATCCATACGGCATGCAGGATATCGCGGCGAACGTGCTCCCAGTTGTGGGCGATCGGATCTTTCTCGTTGAAGGCCGATCGAACAGCCTGATACAGCTTCCGCAACCGCGGTTCCTCGAGTCGGCGATTCAGTACTTCATAGATACTCGTTGGCTCCATTGCTGCTCCTGTTCGTTTTCCTGTACTATTTCTTGTCTTGCCCCGGACCGGATCCGGCATCCGCCCCTGTTCAGCTGTTGACACTGCTCGGTATCGATGTTACGCTATCGATTATCGATAATGTAGCGTTCGCGATATGAAAAAGCAAGCCTGCTGAATCCGGTGCGAGCTGAGCCTTTGTGATCAACGAATATACAAACGGTTGGAGGAAACGATGCAGTATGTCAAGCGTCTCGACGAGATGACAAAGGAGGAGTATCAGGAGACCGGCGGGAAAGCGGCCAATTTGGGGGAAATGATTCGGGGCGGCTTCAACGTACCGGGCGGTTTTTGCGTCACAGGCAAATCCCTGGATTACCTGTTCGAAGCCCGGGAGCTCATGTCCAAGATCACGGGAATCGTCGAAACCTTGAACTTCGACCAGTACAGTGACGTGGAGCGTAAGACAGCCGCGATCCGTGAGATGATCACGGAAGCCGAGATTCCGGAGGATTTGCTTAAAGAAATCAAAGAACAGATTCAGGCCCTGAAATCTCCCTCCGGCGAAGATCCCTTCGTCGCGGTGCGTTCATCCGTGGCCGTGAAAGACAGCGCCATATCCTCGTTTCCCGGGATGATGGATACCTACCACTTCATCAAAGGGGAGGGGCAGATCATCGAGAATATCCGCCGCTGCTGGGCTTCCCTGTTCACAGCCAGGGCCGTGTACAGACGGCATCAGCAGAACATCCCCCAGGACAAGGGAGTAATCGCCCCGGTCGTACAGAGAATGGTCAACGCGGATGTCGCGGGGGTGATGTTCACTGCCAACCCGATCACCGGGGCCAGGGACGAGTTTATGATCGAATCGAACTGGGGTCTGGGAGAATCTTTGGTTTCCGGGGAGGCTATCGTTGATTACTTCATCGTCAGCCGGGAAACGCCGCCCCGGATCAAGGAGAAGCGGGTTCAGAACAAGAACATCATGGTGAGCATAGACAGGGAAAGGGGGATAGGTCGCAAGAAGTACGAGCTGACCGGCAGCATGGTGACCGACTGCACCCTGAATGACGAGCAGCTTTTCGAGCTTGCGGAGTTGGGGAAAAAAATCGAAGCCGTCTTTCAGTATCCCCAGGACATCGAGTGGGCCTACGAAAACGGCGAGCTGTTTGTTCTCCAGAGCCGGAAGGTGAAGGGACTCAAAGATTGAGAAATTACCAATACCTGCGGCCGGATACCCTGGAGGAGGCTCTGTTCATCATGGAGCGCTTCGGGGCGCAGGCCAGGCCGCTGCTGGGCGGCACGGATCTTATGGTGCGCATCCAGAAGGGGCAGGCGGAACCGGAAGCCGTCGTGGATCTGAAGCGGGTGCGGGACATCGAAGACCGCATCGAGATCGAAGGGGGAATGACGAACATCGGTGCCCGGGTCGTGCTGGCCGATCTTGTTTGCCATGACCTGATCCAGACAACCTATCCCGCACTGGTTGAGGCTGCCTCCATCGTGGGCTCGATTCAGATTCGAAACCGGGCTACCCTGGTGGGCAACGTCTGCAACGCCTCCCCGGCTGCGGATACGGTTCCGCCATTGATGGTATACGGAGCATCGGTCACGATTGTCGGGAGGGGGGGTACGGCCGCCCGGGAGGTTTCCCTCCAGGATTTCTTCCTCGGTCCCGGCAAGACGCTCTGCGGCCCGTCGGAGCTGGTCGTAGCGGTTCACATCCCCGTTCCCCAACCGCCCTTCGGATCGGCCTTCGGGCGTCTCACCCGGCGGAGGGGGGTAGACCTGGCCACCATCAACATGGCCTGCGCGATCGACGCCCAAGGCTTCACTACCTTCGTATTCGGAGCGGCCGCTCCCACCCCCGTCTTGGCCAGGGATGAAACAGGGGAGTTGGCCGACGCGCGGCTGCCACAATCGAGGCAGGATGAGCTGCTGCGATCGCTGCTCGAAAAAACCAGTCCCATCTCGGACGTACGATCCGGGCGGGAGTACCGGCAGGCCATGCTGCTCACCATCGGTCGCAGAGTGCTGCGGCAGGCTCAAGAGCGCCGGCCGAAGGCCCGGGCAGGATGAAGAACATGTCAAAAAATTCGATTTCGATATCCGTCACGGTCAATGGACGGTCTCACCAGCTGGAGGTTGAAGCGTACGAGACATTATTGGAGATGCTCCGCAATCGCCTGGATCTGATCGGAACCAAGAAGTGCTGCGGAGAGGGGGAGTGCGGCGCCTGCACGGTGATTCTGAACGGCAGGGCCGTGAACTCCTGCATCATACTAGCCGCGGAGGCCGACGGCGGCGAGGTGCTGACCATTGAGGGTCTGGCCGAAGGGGGAAAACCCGGCGCGCTTCAGCAGGCTTTCCTGGACAAGGGCGCCGTTCAGTGCGGCTTCTGCACACCGGGTATGATCATGGCTGCCCATTATCTGCTGATGAACAAGCCGCATCCGACGGAGGAGGAGATCAGGGACGGCCTTTCGGGAAATCTGTGCCGCTGCACCGGCTACGGAAGAATCGTGGAGGCGGTGCGGGCGGCCGCCGAGGCAGAAGCGGGAGCGGAAAAATGAAAGAGTCCATAATCGGCAAGTCGATCAACAGGGTCGGCGGCCTGCAGCGCGTGCTGGGAACTCAAGTGTACGTGGCGGACGTCAAATTGCCGAACATGCTTCATGCCAAGCTCGTCCGCCTGGACTGTGCCCACGCGCGGATCCGGCGCATCGACGTTTCTGAGGCCCTGAAGGTCGAAGGGGTCCAGGCTGTATTGACCGCCGACGATCTGCCCAAGCCGATCCCCCGCTTCGGGCCGGCCTACCAGGACAGGCCGCTCCTGGCGGTCGGCACGACCCAGTTTCACGGTGAACCGGTGGCGATCGTGACGGCTGAGAGCGAACATGCCGCGGCGGTGGGGGCCTCCCGTGTGAAGGTGGACTACGAGGAGCTGGCGGCGATCTGCAGCGTTGCCCAGGCTCTGGACCCTTCGGCGGAGCTGGTTCAGGATCCGGGTTTGCGCGCCGACGGCCCTTTCAAGAACACGAACGTACTGGATGAGTGGATCTTCGGCTGGGGGGATGTGGATAACTGTACGGCCGACGAGGTGATCGAAAACAACTA
>Ga0315548_1000310_pt1 | contig 45381 bp, 36 predicted proteins | sample SalMarSW160110MG_2_FD_202540 | JGI IMG/M metagenome (GOLD analysis project Ga0315548, IMG submission 202540) | Salt marsh sediment microbial communities from the Plum Island Ecosystem LTER, Massachusetts, United States - Salt Marsh Sediment SW1601-110 ... | reverse complement strand
CCGGTCAGGCCGCCGGTTATCAGTAACCTTGTAACGTTACTGTTTCTTAAATATCTTTCAATGCTGATAAAGTGCTGAGCCGCCAGAATTTCCGTTGGGGCCATAATCGCCACCTGCATTTTATTGGTAACCGCAAGCAGGGCGGCGTAAAGCGCGACAACTGTTTTGCCGGAGCCGACGTCACCCTGTAAAAGACGATTCATCGGCTTTGATTTGCTCATATCCGCGGCAATCTCGGCAATGCAGTTATCCTGGTCCTCGGTCAGCAGAAAGGGAAAACGTTTTCTGATTCTTCTGTCTATCTGTTCGGCACACGAACACGGCGTCGCAGCAGAAAAATGCTGGACTTTATACCGGCGAAGTGCCAGTCCCAACTGCATTAAAAACAGCTCGTCATATTTTAATCTTCGTTTCGCCCGGGCCAGTTTTTTCTCATCCGGCGGTTTGTGTATCCAGGAAAACGCATCTTTTCTGCTGATGAGGTTCTTTTCTTTCAAAAAATCCTTGTCGAAAAACTCCGTGACAAGTTCGTTCAGGTTATCGAGCACCGGTCTGATTATTCGTTTGATTTGTCTGCTGGAGAGTTTGCTGCTCGCCGGATAGACACCGCCGCTGAGATATTCGAAAGGTTCGGGATGCTCCTGATCGAGTACTATAAATTTCGGATTGGTCATTTGCAATTGATGCTTGTAGAGAGTGACCTTGCCGGAAGCCAAAATAATTTGGCCCGGTTCCAATTGATTGCGAAGATACCCGCCGTGAAACCAGATAATCCTGCATATTCCTGTATCATCACTTATCAAAGCTTCGAATATCGGTTGCCTGCGATAACTTTGGTAATCCACGGACTCGACCAGACCTGTGACTGCGACTGTCTGGTTCGGCTGCATTTGATTTATTTTTATCGGCTCAGGCAGAAAATTCCAGTCTCTTGGAAAATATTCCAGCAAATCACCGACGGTCTCTACACCTAATTGCGAGAAGGTTTTGGCCCTTGACGGCCCGACGCCTTTGAGGAACTGAACCGGCATTGATATATCAATTCTGTACGACCCGAGACCTTTGAGTGACTGGACCGGCATTGATGAATCAGTTCTGTTTTGCGATTTTTCATTTACCGGCATTGATGTTTCTTTATGTTATTTTAGTTTATTTTTCCTTTTTGTCATTCCCGCTTGCGCAGGAATGACGGAAAGCTATTGGTCGAAACCGTATTCGCCGTAGAGCTTAACGAACCGGACATCACAGATAATTCTCTCAAACAATTTATCTGTTCTTTTTTCGCAGGCCACAAGTTCCTGCACACCGGTAAATCCGACAGGGGCTACTATCAAGCCGCAATCGACAAGTTGCCCGATGAGAGGCTCCGGAATCTTCGGGACCGCTGCAGTAATCATAATCCTGTCGAAACATCCGGATTCCGGCAATTTGGATTTGGGCCAGCCGGTACTGCCGTCACTAACGGAAAATTCGATGTTATTATAACCTAATCTGCCTAAAGTCGCCTGCGCCGATTTGGATAATTCGGGGAGCTTTTCGATGGTATATACTCTTCTTGCCAGTTTGCTCAGGACCGCAGTTTGATATCCGCTGCCGGTTCCAATCTCCAGGACATCACAGTCCGGGCCGATATGCAGTTCCTGGGTCATCAGCGCCACAATATAAGGCTGAGAGATGGTTTGCTCCATCCCTATAGGCAAAGGTCCGTCGGTGTATGCCTGCGACCGATGGGAATTCGGCACAAATTCTTCTCTCGGGACCTGGGCCATTGCAGCCAGTACGCGGGGATTATTAATTCCCCGGCCCTTGAGGTCCCATCTGAGCATACGCTGCCGGGCTTTGCTGAATTCGTCTTTGTTATGTTGTTCGCGCATAACTTCAATAATCGTTCTTTAAAGGATATTATGCAAACCAATTTTGTCTGCCCGACTCGTATAATATCGCACTAAAATAAAAGTTTAATAGCTGCCGCAACCGCCAGAATCTGAACGACGGCGATAAAAGCCTTTTGGGGGATTCGTTTTAGGAAGAATATCCCTGTTACCGCTCCTGCGGCAATAAACGGCAGCATCATCAAGTCAAGTTTCACAGATTCGGTGGTCATCAGATCCAGGTTTGCGCTGAACGGCACCTTTAGCCAGTTGATTACAAAGAAAAACCATGCCGCTGTTCCGACGAATTCCGTTTTGGGAAGTCTCATAGCCAGCAGGTAGATAATCATAACCGGCCCGGCGGCGTTGGCCATCATTGTTGTGATTCCCGCCATAAAGCCGAGCCAGATTGCCAGCCACCATGGACTTGGAATCGGAACATTTCTATCTTTGCCTCTCGTTCGCCAGTAATTTATACCCAACATAAGCAGTACTATTGCCCCGATAATCGGTTTTAACTGCCGGTCGCTGACGACTTTCAATCCGAAGTAACCGACGACTATACCCGCTAAAGCGGGCGGAAGGAGGATAAGCACATGAAGCCATCTTGCGTTGTGTCGGTGATAAGTGATTGCAAATACATCCGCCAATATCAGTATGCCCAGCAGAATCCCAGTGGATTGTCGCGCCGGAAGCACCAGGGCCATCAGGGGCACAACGAGTATGCCAAGACCGGGGATACCGGTTTTTGATATGCCGATCATCATTGCACATAAGGCGACTGTAGCCCAGCCGATGAAGTTCAAATCCAATTATTTTTTCCTTTCTCTGTAAATTTCATTCGGGTTCTGTTCTGTAACATCTGCAATCTATCGGTTTTAATCTTTCTTTTCAATTGACAATTATTTATTGAAGCTCGAAGATATTCGATGCTGAAAGCAAAAATTAGATAATAAATATTTCAAAAGAAAATAACAGACATAAAGGAGGCCGAAAAATGAATACGAAGAAAATTCTTTTTTATCTGTTAGCGGCCGTTTTATGCGGTTGTGTGCCGGTTGCGTCCTTACATTGTCTTTATACCGATGCAGATATTGTTTTCGAGGAAAAACTGCTCGGCACCTGGGTACAGGAGCCGAATGATCCAAAGACAACGTGGGAATTCTCGCGTATTGATGAGCCGAACAATGCGTATAAACTTATTTTTACCGATGAAGAAGGCAGAAAAGGCTCCTTTAAAGCTCATTTGGTCAAGCTTAAGGGCAAGCTTTTTCTCGATGTCTTCCCGGCTGAGCTTCCGTGGGAGATGGAGGATCCGAATAAGGTGGACTGGCCTTATAATAGTTTTTTCCTGATACCTGCTCATACCTTCATCAAAATCGAGTCAATAGAGCCTCGGTTAAAGATGCGGATAACGCAGGAGAGCGAAATGGAAAAGCTTCTTAAGGATAATCCCAAAGCAATAGAACATACCTCCATTGAAGACAGGTTTGTTCTGACGGCCCAGACAAAAGAGTTGCAGGCATTCGTTCTCAAGTATGCCGACGATGAACGAATGTTTGGTGACGAAGTTGCCTTGGATCGCAAAAAGGCCGGTATGTAAATTTGTGAAGAATCCCCCTGCCGATAAATATTGAAAAAGTGATTTTTCATTTGGTTATTATTAATTAATCGTTATTATCTACGATTTTTACAGGTTTCCAATAGATGACTGAAAAAACTGAACCAAGACGTTATCTAACTAATGTTGATTCTGTTTCCGCACAGCAGTTTTTTACCGATTGTCTCGTGATAGGCTCCGGCATTGCAGGTCTTCGTGCGGCAATCGAAGCGGCCGAGCACTGCGATGTTACTATTGTCTGCAAAGGCACTTTGAAAGACAGCAATACATGGAAGGCCCAGGGCGGCATTGCTTCCGTACTTGAAAAGGCCGATACGTTCGAATCGCACATAGCAGATACACTCAAGACCGGCTGTGGATTGTGTAATGAGGAAGTTGTCGATTTGGTTGTTCGCCGGGGGCCGGAGCTGATAGAGCAGCTTTTTCAGTGGGGTACCGAGTTCGACCTGATCGAAGACCGGATTGCCGTGACACTCGAAGGCGGTCACAGCCATCCTCGTGTCGCTCACGCCCACGGCGATGAAACAGGAAGGATAGTTGCCGAGGCGCTTATAAGGAAAATCAAGGGTAATTCGAATATAAGAGTGCTGGAAAATTTCTACGCCGTCGATTTACTCACAAGCGACGACAACGAATGCCTGGGAATAATCGGTCACCATTCCAAAAGGGGCGTTCAGATTATCTGGGCCGCACATACGATACTGGCCTCCGGTGGGGCGGGGCGGTTGTATCGCGAAACGACAAATCCGGATGTGGCGACCGGCGACGGTATTGCTATGGCTTACCGGGCCGGTGCCGTCCTGAGGGATTTGGAGTTTATGCAGTTCCATCCGACAACGCTTTATATTGCGGGCGCAACGCGTGCATTGATTACCGAGACGCTCCGGGGCGAGGGGGCGCTGCTTGTGGACAGCGGGGGCAGGCAATTTATGAAAGACTATCACGAAGATGCGGAGCTTGCACCGCGTGACATCGTCAGCCGGGCCATCCTGTCTCAGATGCGAAAGACCGAATCGACTCATGTCTATCTGGATGTTCGGCATTTCGAAAAGGCATATTTCGCGGAGAGATTCCCCTGGATTCACGAGCTGCTTGAGAGTTTCGATATAGATGTAAGTCACGACCTGATCCCCGTACGACCCAGTGCGCATTACATGATAGGCGGAGTAAAAACCGACATCTCGACGAGAACAAGCATTGAAAATCTTTACGCCTGCGGCGAAATAGCCTCCACCGGCCTGCACGGTGCGAACCGGCTCGGGAGTAATTCTCTGCTCGAAGGACTGGTGTTCGGCAAAATAGCCGGACAGGTTGTTTCTAAGAACAAAAAAATAAGTGCGGCATATCACAGGCACCCTCTGATAAAATATAATATTCCTCATTCCGGCCGAACCCGTCTGGATACGGATGACGTTAGAAATTCGCTTAGAGCGATCATGTGGCGAAATGTCGGTATAACAAGAGAGGACCAGCCCCTGGCGGAGGCCCAGGAAATTATAAAATTCTGGCATCGCTATGTGATGGATAAGGTTTTCGATTCTCCCGAAGGCTGGGAATGCCAGAATATGCTCACCGTCTGTTTGCTCATGGCGCAGTCCGCCCGGTTGCGCTGTGAGAGCAGGGGAGTGCATTTCCGAAGGGATTTCACACAAACCGACGATAAAAACTTCAAAAAGCATATCGATATATCCAGGGCTTAAAATATCTGAACCTGCAAAGACGATAATCACCTCGTTTTTTCTTTGAGTGGAAAAAGGTGCGAACATGTGTTATAATCATTCATTATAGAATTAACTGGTTTGATTATTTGAAAATTTAAGAGAGTGGGTCGGACGGTCGCCCCCGTGTCTTCTGTCGAAGACAGAAACGGGGGAGGAAAGTCCGAGCAGGACAGGGCAACGGTGGTGGCTAACGACCACCCGGGGCAAGCCGCGGGAAAGTGCCACAGAAAATACACAGCCGATATTCCCTTGTGGAAACAGGCAAAGGTGAAATGGTGCGGTAAGAGCGCACCGCGTCGTCGGTAACGGCGTCGGCAGGGTAAACCCCACCGCCTGCAAGACCAAGTAAGCTGGATAGCCCGGCCCGGGCGCGAGCGGTTTTGGCCGTTCATCCGGCGGGTAGGTCGCTTCCCCCGCTGCTTCGTTTTTGCGAAGCAAAACGGCGGGGGAGAGCCGGTCGGCAACGGCCGGTCCAGATAAATGGCCGTCGTCCCCGCTGCTTCGCTTTTGCGGAGCAAAACGGCGGGGTACACAGAACTCGGCTTACAGACCCACTCTTTTTTAATTGGCTTTGAATTGGCTTTGTTTTTTAACCCCACAAAACAGCAAAATTCCACATATTTACTTGTCATAAAAGAGCTTATGCCAATTTGGGACCAACCCAAATTGGCTTTGTTTTGCATTTTTTGGTTGATTTGTAGAGAGTTCTCTACATCTGTCGAATAAATCAACCAAGTATATGTGTTGATGTGTATATCTGTTAATGAGTTCGTATTTTTCCTGATTTATTGATTTACTCATTTACTCTTATACCCATTTACGCATATACCCTTCTACTCATATACCTGGCTTTTTGCTATCTGAAATGAATTTTTCCCCATAACTTAATGATACGATATTAAATTGTTGAATATACATTTTAACTAAAAAAGCCCGAAATACAACCAAAATCCCTGTTTTTGAAGGAAATTGTCCTTTAGTCCCGACTCAAGCGTAAAGCGTGTAGCGTTCAGCATTTAGGGCATAGGAATTCCCGGTCATTTCGACCCCCGCCGTCATGTTGTCCTTGGGACTCATTACGGAGAGCGTAGCGTAGCGCAGTCCGCCTTCGCCTATGGTGTGCCTCAGGCAGGGCGTGCCTTAGGCAGAAACATCTGGCCAACAAATCATAAAATTCACATGAGTTAATTAGTTGATTAGAGATAAGAGATTGAGACTAATTCGCTTTTTCCTTGCTTCTTCCGATAATATCGCCTATAATGTCACCATAATAAGCGGAACAGTATATACAACATTGATAAGACTACCATTCGGAAGCGGTGTGCGCTGCGAATTGAATAAATATTTGATTTTATGAATGTTGGATAAAAACGATAAGAGGAAATTGTTTTAATGGCGACAACAATTCTATAGAGATGCATTTTGATTGTACTGCACCGGCTCAAAAAAGAAATATTACGTGACGAAAATATTGTGTTGCGAAAGAACGAAAACTTTTGAGGAGGGAAAAAATGAAAGCTAAAAGTGGTTTTACATTAATTATTTCTTTATTATTATGGGCTTGCCTACAAGCAAATGGATATGAAATAACAAATCTTACCCAGCTGACGAATGGCCCAGTCGAAGAATCCGGACCTTCCTTTAACTTCACCGGTACTAAAATCGCCTATCGTTATCTCCATGAACCCTATTCTTGGGACAACTGTGATATTTGGGTCATAAACACAAACGGTTCCGGGAATACAAGATTAACAACCGACACCAATGGTGAATTCCATCCACGTTTTGCTCCTGATGGTCGTGTCTCTTATACAAAAGAATTTGGGAGCAACGATTACGACATTTGGCTTTGCAATTCGGACGGATCAAACCCGCACCAGCTTATCGCTGGCTCTTACCGCCAATCGGAGCCCCGATGGCATCCATCTGGCACCAAGATTGTTTACTACAGCGAATACCGATACTATGGTCCGGGCGAGATCTGGTCTGCTAACACCGATGGTTCTGGAAAAGTCAAACTTACAGACCACACCATTGATGGCTACTGCCAGCCTTATCCACTATATTCACGCTCTGGCAATTTAATCGCGTATGCAAATTACGTAACAAGCAGCGCAGATTCACAGATATGGATAATGAACGCGGATGGTTCTGGAAAACATCAGATGACAACCGGTCCAGGATCCCTTCCTATGTTCTGGTGGCCAGATGACTCTCTTATAGGATATACCAAGGATGGTGAGGTGTGGCTATACAATATTTCAACGGGTACGGATGAATTGCTGCTTTCTGTTCCAAATGGAAACATAGACTGGGCGGATTTGTCACTTGATGGAAGTAAACTCGTATTTGGTTTGTCAATCTCAGGCGTCTTCGGCCAACACATCTGGATTGGCGATGTAGTTTCTGGGTCACTAAATCAGCTGCCGATAGCTGTACCTGATATCGCAACAACCCAGATGAATAATCCTGTTAGCTTCAACGTGTTGGACAACGACTCTGACCCTGATGGTGACCCAATTATAGCAATCTTACTGGGTAGTGGAATCACAAGCCAGGGTGGAACGGTGACATTAAATCCAGATGGTACTTGCACCTATACCCCTGCTACAGAATTTGTTGGAGAAGACAGTTTCACATACAAAGCCTACGATGGTGAGTTATACTCCGCTGTTACTGTGGTAACAATCACTGTAACAGACGGAGGAGCATCGGGAGTTACCACGGTTACTGAGGGCTTTACAGAACAGTTTACTTCCGGCTCGGATGCCTTTGATTTATCGAATAAAGCCATCATGTTCACGCCGACAACGGACGGCAGCTTTTACAATGCGACTTTGAGTAATATTACACAATTGCCGACCGATCCTGCAGGAGGTACAAATCTGGCATTGGACGATGATTCTTATACACTTGTTAACCTGAATAATCAAACAAGAGTTTCTATATTTGGATACAGTTATACAAGGTTCTATGTCGGTAGTGATGGTTATATAAGCTTTATCAGTGGGGACATAAGAAGTCGAACGTTGTCTCAGCATTTTGAGTCTGAGCGTATATCCGTTTTATTTGATGATTTCGATCCTTTCGCAGGTGGGCAGGTTAGCTGGAAACAATTAGCGGATCGTGTTGTTGTGACGTGGGAAAATGTTCCCGAATTCGAAACGAGCAACTCCAACACATTCCAGGTTGAAATGTATTTTGATGGAAGAATACAACTTTCATGGCTTGATATTGCAACAACCAATGGTATTGTAGGTTTGTCACAGGGACTCGGTTGGCCTGAAGATTTTCAGGAAATAGATTTTTCTGCGCTTCCAACAACGGGTACAGGTGGCGCTCCGGGAGTACCAGAAGGTCCCGGAAGAAGAAATAGAAAAAAGTGAGTTGAAGCGATTTCATCATACCCTACTTCTTATTGTTTGCCAATGAGCCTAAGCGGATGTGAATCGTGGCGATGTCACCTTCGGCCGTCATTTGAATAGTGCCCTTATCGAAACTGATATGGTCGAACCGGACGCCGTTGTTATCGCTTAATCTGGTCGCCAGAGTGGGTGAAGAATCGAGCTTGCGTAGAATCGCCTCGAATGTCTGGTTGAGGAGCATTCCACAAACGCTTAGCATTTGGTTACTTTGGCCGGGAGTGTCCGTACCGGCGCCAAGGGAGCCGATGTCACTGCGAAGGGCCGAGAAGACGAATTTGAGTATGTCGATTTGCCTTGCGCTTTCGGACGTATATCGCCCGGTGAGTATTTCCGCTGGAACAACGGCCCGGCAGTCGAACCGCAGGCTTCGGGTGGTTCGAGCTCCGAGGCTTGTCTCTCTATCGTTGACGACGAAGAAAGACTTGCGTATGACGTTCAGCCTGTATTCGTGGAACGTGACCATATTGAACCAGGTCATGTAGCCGTTTTTGTTCTGCCCCGACGATGCAACGGTATTTTGACTTTTGCTTAAAAGCTCGGTTCCTGCAAGGCGGCGGCCGAGCTGCTTTTGGGACCTTTGCATTACAGGGGTGACATCGAGAGTGATACTCTCTTTCAGGGTGATTTGGTTATATGGAGCGGCCAATTCTTCATATAAAAGTTTTTGCCGTTTTCCAGAGAACGGCATAATCGAACAGCCCGCCGTAAGATTGCCTAATACAAAGAGAGCAAGAAGGAACGACGCAGATGCATTTATGCCCTGTGTGATTTTTGGAGTCCGAATCATAAATCGACAATCAGCATTCCTTTGCTTAATTGTCTGAGCCTGTGCCATATCAGTCCTATCATAGATATAAATGCGCTGGTTTGTGTCATTTCTACCTATGGCACTCTGAAAGTGGAACGCAGCGGAGTTTGAAAATCTGTTTTTTAATAGATTTCTCCACTTCGCTCCTAAGGGGCTCCGGTCGAAATGACAAAAGCGCAAATTTTAATTACAATTGGTATCAATCCTTCCTGAATCGCAGGCTTGTATAAAAGACCATCAGACCTCTTTAGATTTGATCCATTTCATCATCTTACGCAATTTCCTGCCGACATTTTCCAACTGAGAACCGTGATCTTTTTTATATAATTCGTTGAAGTTCTTGAGCCCTGTATTGTATTCATTGACCCATTCCTTCGCGAAGGAGCCGGAAGTTATCTCCGAGAGGATTTTCTTCATCTCCGCCTTGGTCTGTGGGGGGATTATTCTCGGCCCGCGGGTCAGGTCGCCGTACTCGGCGGTATTGGATATGCTGTATCTCATGTAGCTCATCCCACCCTGGTACATCAGGTCAACGATGAGTTTTACCTCGTGCATACATTCGAAGTAGGCAATCTCCGGCTGGTATCCGGCCTCGACGAGCGTCTCGAAGCCTGCTTTAATCAGAGCGGTAAGTCCGCCGCACAGGACGCACTGTTCGCCGAAGAGGTCCGTCTCGGTCTCTTCCTTGTACGTGGTCTCGATGATACCGGCCCTTGCGCCGCCGATGCCGTTGCCCCATGCAAGTGCGATTTGTTTTGCGTCACCTGTTGCATCCTGCTGTACGGCTACGAGGCAGGGGACTCCGCCTCCTTTTTCGTATTCGCTGCGAACCAGGTGCCCGGGTCCTTTTGGGGCAATCATTACAACGTTAACATTCTCCGGCGGAACGATATACTTAAAATGGATATTGAAACCGTGGCAGAAGCCGAGCGTCTGGCCGGCCGCCAGGTTGGGTGCGATTTGGCTTTTATAAATTTTCGCCTGAACTTCGTCCGGGACCGTTACAATGACCAGTGCCGCCCCGTCCATAGCGGTTTTGATATCTGTCGGCGGAAATCCGTGCTCGGTTGCGAGATTGAAATTGTCGGTGCCTTCCAGTTCGGCGACCGCTACTTCTATGCCGCTGTCACGCAGGTTCAGGCTGTGTGCGTGGCCCTGGCTGCCGTAACCGATGACCGCTACTTTTTTGCCTTTTAATGCGTCTATCGGGGCATCGTTTTCGTAATAAATTGTTAACGCCATAATATTATTCTCCTTTTCTGTGTTACAGAATTAAATTATCCGGTGTTCCGGCCCTGCCCGGCTACGGCTTATTCGGCCGGGGCGAGTCGGTAAAACTCGAAAAACCAATATTATATTGAAAGTGGCTGATTAGGCAAGAATTTTATGGGCGTGGAAATAATGCCTGCTGTTTAGCTTCGGATGCGGATTAGGAAAAAAACGACTGCAGGTACTCGATGCTCTTTCGGGCGATAGTTTCCGGGTCCGGGTCGTACTTGAATACTTCGACCGAGAGCCACCTGTCCCAGCCGATATTGCGTATGGCCTCGGCAATCGGGCCGTAATCCACGTCTCCCATACCGGGGCCGTAGAGATTCGCATCGTTCACATGGAAGTGGCCGATGTCCTCGGCCCTGACCGAACGGATAATATCCGGCACGGGCGTTGGTTCCGAACACATGGCTTTGACGTCGAGATGGATTTTGAGGCCGGGATGGTTGATTTGACGAACCATTTTCATCCCTTCTTCGACGGTATTGATAAAATCGGTCTCCACGGGAGACAGCGGCTCAAGGCAGATAGTCAGGCCCATGTCGCCCGCCTTGTCAAGGACGGATTCGAGCAAATCCACGGCTCTGTTCCATGCCTGCTCGAAGGTCTGTCCCGGCGGGATGCTTCGCTGTTTGGGCGAGCCGAGCACTAAGACTTTACCGCCGAGGTCGCTGCATAAATCAAGGAGGCAGGACAGGTAATTCCTTGTCCTGCCCCATGTTTTTTGGTCGCTGGTTGTCAGATGCAGGCCGGAAGGGCCGGCGAAGAGCCAGTGCAGCCCGACGGTTTCGAGTTCGTTATCTGCAATAATCCGCCGAGTTTCTCTTCGCAGCTCTGTTGATATATCTTCGGCCGATGCCGAAAGCGTAAATGGTGCGATTTCGATCCCGTCGTATCCCAATTGCTTTGCTATCGGGCAAATCTCAGCCATCGGCCGGCCTTCGAACATTTCATTGCAAAGAGCGAACTTCATTAAACTTCATCCGGTACGACAAAAGGTTCACGGTAGTTTCGCTTGACGTACATATTCGCCATCTCACTTAACTGCCCGGTGAATTTCTCCGTTTTGGGGTCCATCGTCAGCATCGGGCCGATTGCCATTGGCTCCATTGTGAGGTCGATTTCGTTGGCTTCCATATGAGCCAGAACCCGTTCGTAAGAATCCATCATGTCGCTGTTCTTAATGGTCTCTTTTATTTCTTCCGGGGATTTGTGCCGGCCGATACGATAGGAGATATTGCCCATGTGGCAAAGTGCGCTGGAGATATGTCCCTTCTCGATGTCGGCGTTGAGGTCCGAGACCTTCCTGCTGCGAACGGCGTCGATGAAGTTCTGGTAGTGATTGCCGCCGCCTTTGCCGCTGAACTGCTTATCGGTTCTGGTGCCGTCGTTTTTCCAGATATATCCTCCGCCGTCGCCGGCCTGGAAGTAGCCGTTTTCGCACTGGACGACAATACCAACGCGGGTGCCTCTATAGTTGTCCAAATTCCTGGCACCTTTTTTACTCGGCAAACCGCGAACTTCGAAAATCAATGGGGCCGGCTTGTAATCATAAAAGCTGACCAGTGTATTTGGTGTTTCTCCCGCATCATACACTCCGAATCTGCCGCCGAAGCTGAATACCGCCGGTGCCAGGGCCTTTGCGCTGTCACCCAATGCCCAGCGAGCCAGGTCCATCTCATGAACTCCCTGATTTCCGATGTCGCCGCAACCGGTGTTCCAGACCCAGTGCCAGTTGTAATGCAGTTTCTCCCGTCGCAGCGGTTCCATCTCAGCGGGACCGCACCAAAGATTATAATCAATGCTTTCGGGAAGGGGATTCGGACCGTTTGTTCCATTGACAATGCCGTTGCTGCCTGGGCCGCGATTTTTATAACAGAAACCGCGTGACCATTTGATTGCGCCGATATTACCGGCGTGAATCCACTCGAAAGCTTCTTTGTGTGCTGATGAGGAGCGTTTTTGAGTGCCGGTTTGAACGATCCTGTTGTACTTACGGGCGGCCTCTACCATCTTGCGGCCTTCCCATATTTCGTGCGATACCGGTTTTTCGATATAGACATCCTTACCTGCCTGGCAGGCCAACACCGTCACCAGTGAATGCCAGTGGTTCGGCGTCGCCGATGAGATCGCGTCGATGCTCTTGTCGTCTAAAAGTTCGCGAAGGTCCTGATAGACCTTTACATCCGGATTAGACTGTTTTATGCGTTCGGCCTGAGAAAGATCCGCATCGCAAACAGCCACCAGGCGAACGCCTTCTAACTTGGACAATTGCCTGCAGTGTCCGCCGCCCTGGCCTCCTGTCCCGATGACTGCTATCCGGATGTCGTTATTGGCGCCTCGAACTTTCGAAAAGGGAGATGCCACCGCCATAGTCGCTCCGGCGATCATCGAACTTTTTAAGAAATCTCTTCGAGTTAAACTGCTCATTGTAATTCTCCTAATGTTATTGCCTGACAAAGTATTTTAGTCTGAAATCTGTTTCGCTTATTTTATTTCCGAGTATTGGCGGTAATATTGAGCCACTTTTCCCTGCTCGTTGTCACCTTTGTGAATATACAGTCGATACCTGAATGTTAAACTCTCACCTGCGGGTATGGTAATATCGCCGGTGCCTCGGGGTTTTCGCTCGAAATCGGAAACACCGAAGGGATTGGCCGCGAACAGCCCGTAATCGCGAACGTGCCACCATGTCGGATGTTTGGGATTTTGGGGATGGTCGAAAATCGCGACACCCACTATATCCCCTTTCACCGGGCCGTAGTAATCGCACCATGCCGCCCGCTTTCCCCAGGCGTCATCGTCCCGGTCGCCCTGGTTGTTAATGATGTGTCCCTGCCCTACATCGCCTTTCAATCGCATCGTTGGTGCCAGTCGGATAGCCATCGAACCTTCCTTTGTGTCGCCTAAAATAACCTGCCCTTCTGATGCGTGGAACGTGATTTCGAGGTCCATCATCCTCTCGTCCGTGCGATTGTAAAATTTATGTGTTCGTGTATCGGTGCATATTACAGTTCCATCCGGTGCCACATATTTATTTTGCGATTGTGTAATACCGACGTCCTTACCGGATTCGATTTTGATGAACTTGTCGTGGACGACGTTACCGTTTTTATCGCCGTCGGTCCAGAAATCTATGCCGTTTATCGAGCCGTGTGTGTACCACAGCGATTGATGGTGGGGATGGTCTTTTTGTTCGTTCTCGCCCTCCTTCATCGGCCAGTGACGGTTCACGGCGACGCCGGTCGGTCCGATCACCGGATAAAAATACGGGCGTTTGGAATCGCTCTTGAAAATATACTCCGTGAAAAGTTTGCCGTTTGTTTCCACCCTGACTTTATTCTCACCTTCGATTATGTTTACTCCGGTACCGGCTTTTGGTTTTATCTTTGAAGATTTCGCTTTTTCGACCATCTGGTTCCACACCTGGCGTTGCTCGTTCAGAGCTGCGATTCTGTCCTTTGGTTCGGTGCGCGCTTCAAGCAGGACCCAGCCGGGATAGCTCATCCCGACCAGAAGATTGAATAGCTGCTGATAGGGATAATCGCCGATGTTCAGCTCACGGACATGGACTGTGTCACCAAAACGGTTTTTAACGAGATTGAAATTATACTCCAAACCCTGCCCGTCGAGGTCTTCGGAATTGCAGTTCCAGCAGATAGCGACATTAGGATGGTCGGCAACGTCCATAATCGATTTTATGACCGGCAAAGGTGAGCATGACCCGTGAACCTCCAGCCGAATTTGCTGGCCTAAGTCGGCGGCGAATACTCCCAGTTCATGGAGTGATTTGCCTATCTGTTCGATTGTTTTCTCATGCGGGACATTTTCCAAAAGGTCGTTCGACTTGACCTTGACGCCGGAGCCGCCGACATCGCTGGAGAGTTTTATGTATTGTTTCGCATTGTCTATATTTCTGCGAAGTTCCGCCTGGTCTGCGTAATGAAAAGCGTAGTTGGTACCCAGACCAACGAGCGTAACAGCACTATCCTCGAAGCGTTTTTTAACTTCACTGCGCTGTTGTTCATTGAGATTTGACTCTACGCCGTGTGCGTGTTTGGTTCGCAGTTCGACACCGAGCAGCTTTGTTTTTTCGCAGTTTTTAATCAGTGTGGGAAGGTCCCAGTCTTTGCCCCAAAGGTAGGTAACCAGTCCGAATTTCATTGCCGTTCCGGATTTGGCCGGGCTTGCTGCCAACAGCTTACAAAAAGGACCGGCGGTAATTGCCGCGGCGCCGAGATACATTGATTGCTTCAGAAAGTCACGACGTGTGTTACGGGGTACTTTCATTTTTTTTTCCTTTATGTATGTTTGCAGACTGAACTTATGCGGAACTCTTGTTAGTATGTTTGATAAATACATCAGCTCAGCTCACAGGCATTTTTCTCAATGAAAGTAGGACAAAAAATCCACCCGGCCCCAGAGACGCCAGACGAAAGCATTTTCCATAATTGAGACTATTCTGTCAAACGATTTTTTGGATTGAGATTAACAGGGACCTTTTCGATGCAAAGAATGTAGAATTCCATAGAGTAAATTGCTCGATAGAATGATAGTAAATGCGGTAGAACGGCCGGTAATGGGTAAGTATGAAAAGTGACATACCCAAAAAAGTTGAGATAGAATGGATAGATAGCAAGGGAGTAATATCAACTTGGTAATACAGAGATTGTATTGAATCTCTTGAATCTGTTTTAGTTTACTCATTAGGATATTTATTGGAGGATAATAAAGAATACAAGACAATTGCTCAGCCTGTAAGCGCAGACCAAACTTTAGGCAGAATGGCTATTCCTGTCGTTAGCATAAATAACATGTGCAAAATCAAGTAAAGATTAGCGTTTTTTCTTTCTGTCGGGTGCTTGTGTCAAAGCAGAAGCAGCAACTGACTTAACGGTCTTGCTTTTTGATGTTCTGAGCAATTTACTGGCCTTAGAGGCTACTTTTCTGGATGTTTTTTCGTTCCGTGCCATATTGTTGTTTCCTTTCATAAAAAAATGGCATTTACGATGAAAAACTGTTATTTTTGCTCTTTGACAAGTAAAGATGGTCGCTAAAAAGCGATTTATTTAACTTGACAAGTATATTTTGCCGAATTATACTACATATATGCCTAAACGGTCAAGCAAAAACCCCAGAGACTTGAACCTGCTTGCTTTGTCTATCGTAGATGATGCGACAACAGAAAAATTGTTGCAAAAAGCGGTAGAAGATGGTAAAAATCCTGCTGCTGTTATGCTTGGTAGGCTTGGTGGCCTAAAAGGAGGTAAAGCGAGAGCTGCGAAATTGACTGCGACCCAGCGAAAGGAAATAGCAAAAAAAGCAGCTAAGATACGTTGGGAAAACCATAGCGTATAATATATTCCAGCCAACAAGGGCTAATCAAATGGTAGAAGATAATTCTTTAGAGCATTCAAGTGTGGAAGCTGTGTCTCCTGTTACTTACACTTCAATTCTTCAAGAGCATGATATTGCTCGAACTCAACGTGAAACACGAGAGCAACGAAAACAACTTCTTGAGGAAATGTCCGCATCTGAACTAAATAATGACCGTGGCCCTAATGCAGTTATAGCCTACATTGCGCAAGATATGTTGGTTCCAAGTGATATTCCAGTGCTTGGAAATATTCTTTTGAAAGTCGGTGACGTAGAAACTCTGAATTTGATACTTCATAGTCCTGGTGGTGAAGGAACTACTGTAGAAAAGTTTGTAGGATTGTGTCGTGCACAATGCAATCGATTTCGTGTTTTTATACCTAATGAGGCGAAAAGTGCCGCTACTCTTATAGCACTTGGGGCGGATGAGATTGTTATGGGGCCACCGGCTGAATTGGGTCCTATTGATGCACAAGTACTTGTTGTTGCTAATGGCGTGGCACGTCTTATATCAGCACAATCTTTTATTGATGCCAGAGACGAGCTTTTGAAAAAACATGCTGATGAGTTGAAAAATAATCAAGATACAACTGCAACAATGCAGATGATTGCAACTTTAGACTTACCGTTTATTAATGAATGTGAACGTCTTATGGACTTTGGACGGGACGTTGCTAAAAAGCTTCTCGAACAATATATGTTCAAGGGTCAACAAAACAAAACAGCCAAAATAAAAAAAGTCGTAGATACACTGTCTTCTGTTAAGCGTTTCAAAGTTCATGGCCGTCGAGTAGATGGTTCTACAGCACGAAGAGAATTAGGTCTGAAAGTGAGTTTACGTGGTAAGAATGACCCTCTTTGGATCAAAATATGGGAATACTACACACGTGCTGAAATAGCTATGCCACGAGGAAATGCATCTAAATTTATAGAGACAGAACATGAACTGATTGTAGCTACACCTCGTAATTAAAATAAGTAGAAAGGAGGTTATTATGAAAGAACAAAATAAACAGTTAAGTGAGAAAGCAAAAGAAGCTGAAAAGATAAAACAAAATTTTTCAGAAGATATAAAATTAGCCACAGAAGCCATGAAACGCACTATGAGGCACCGAAAAACACGGATTATTCTTGAAACTCGGAGTGTGTATCAACAAATTATCTAAAAATCTTTGAAAAAACTTCTTGACTTTACTTAACCGCTCAAGCATAATAGTCAGTATGAATCGGGTGATTAAAGAAAAGCGTATCCAAGTCATATCCGCTCTTGTAGAGGGCAATTCAATTCGTTCTAACGTAAGAATGACCAAGGAGGCAAAGAATGTAGAATTCCATAGAATAAATTGCTCGATAGAATGATAGTAAATGCGTTAGAACGGCCGTTCCAGGATAATTCTATTGTTTTTCCGCAATATTTATCAGCTTTTCTGCAATTTCCACGTCCGCTCGCGGTTTAGCGATTGCTTTACATGCTTGTTTCATTTTTTGCCGTTTGTTTTCATTTTGTATTAATTCTTCCAGTTCTTCCCACAGCCGTTTTGAAAATTCTTTTTTATCCGGCAAATCGTCAACGATTACCGCCGCTCCAGCCTCCACGAGTTTGCCTGCATTTAGATATTGATGTTTGTCTTTATGATACGGATATGGGATGCAGATACCTGGCACCGCCGCAGCGGCAAATTCCGCAGCACTGACGGCGCCGCTTCTGCCTATTACCAAATCGGCGGCCGCCAGCAGGTTCGGCATCTCGTCAAAGTACCCTATAACCTTATAGTCTATTTTGGGATGGATATTTTTACTGCTGATTTTCTCAAAATTATCCCGGCCGGTCAGATGAACAATCTGCCAGTCGTTTGCGAAACGATCCAGTTTCTCGAACAACGAACATATCGCCTGGTTGATATTCGCCGAGCCGCTTGATGCGCCTGTTATCAGCAGTGTTTTCTTTTTCTTATCGAGTCCCAATTGTTTCAGGGCTTTTTCAGGCTTCGGGCTGATAAAACCGCTGCGTAATGGACAGCCGACTACATTGATTTTTGATTTTCCTTTGGCGAAATATTTTACCGTGTCTTCGAACTGTACGAAAATTTCTCCCGCCCAGCGCGCGATGATTTTATTTGCCCGCCCCGGCACGATATCAACGTTTAAAAGCGCAACGGGCACTTTGTGCCTGTGTGCCGCAAGGCAGACCGGTCCTGCAACAAAACCGCCGAGTCCGATGACAACGGATTTTTTACTCCGGGTTATTGCTTCGGTGGCCGTCTTATAGCTTTTCCAAAGCGAACTAAAAAAACCTGTAAGCTGACCAATTCGTGAGGGAAAAGCCCTGGCGGGCAGGATGGTGTATTCGAAGCCGGTTTGTGAGAGTATATGTGTATCGATACTGCGGGAGCTGCATAGAAAATGTATTTGCGACTTGGGCTCAAGCCTGACTATTTGCTCCGCAACGGCGATGGCGGGGTATAAATGACCGCCTGTGCCGCCGCCGGCAAAGAAAAAACGTTTATCAACCGATGATTTAGAAATTATAGCGGAACCCCATATACATATTCGTATTGTTCTGGAACTGGCCAAAGAAAGTCTGCGGGTAGTCGCCGAAGAAAATATTGCCGCCGACCTCGACCGCCATGTAATCGTTTACCTTATAATTAACGTTCGGACGCATATACACGTCCTTGTCCGACGGGCTGTAGTATGTAAACAGCGAACATCGCAGATTCTGTTTCATCAGCAGCTTCGTCAATCGTACTGTTGTCAAATGCCTGAACTCGTCACGTGCCGGTCCCGATGGAAGATTATCGTGGTACTGATTGAAATCCATCATCTGCTCGATGTAGTATTGCAGGGCTAATGTGAAGTCTCTTCCTATCTCCTGGGTATAACCGAGAAGATACCGCATTTCGGAATTGTTAATCAGGAAATTCTTTCCGCTTGCGTCATCGGCCGAATCGTAATAACCCAGTTCGATATTTCCGATGCCCTTGCCTATGACGCCGCGAATGCTGGCGCCATAGACGTTCAAATCGGGGAAGGTCGCCTGTGTCATCGCGGCGTTTTGTCCTCCGGGGCTTTTCCAGTAACCCAGATAGCCGTAAAACGCCAGCTCGTAGTTGTTGATGTTTTTGTACAGCCGTGCCGCTATTTCTGAATCTTTGAACCAGCGGTTGGGTTTGTCGGTGTGTACAATTGCATTTTCACCGGCCAACATGCCTGAATTCGAATTCCAGTATGAAATGCGCGAGCCGTCGATATAGCGGTCCGGATCGAACTGGGGAGTGTATATGATATCCAGATTCGCCGTGCCACTAAACAGACTTACTTTCGTTGCGTCGGAGGGGGCCTTGAGGTATTCGGTATCTCTGCCGATAAAAAAGGACTGCCAGTCCTTTGGGAACATATCGTTAATAAAAACCAAATCTCCCGTGCCCCAGGTCAGAATCTGCCTGCCGATTTTCAAATCCATAAATCCGGTGGGTCTGGCGAATATATTCGCCTCTCGCAGGTCGAAGTGGCCCTGTTCGGTCACCATGTCTCCGATAAAATCGCCTTTGACTTTTAAATCGGCCCAGTCGAGATATGAAAACAAATCGAGCTGCAGGCGGTTTTCCATAATCGACATGTCTTTTTCGTATCTGTCGTTTTGAAGACGGTATCCGGCCCGCATATCGTAAAAACCATGAACCTCCGTCACTTCCGACAGGTCGGCAAAAAACGAATGTTCAGGTTCTTCACCCTCGGTTGCTGCTTCTGACAGAAAAGAAAAGAGCAATAAAATTCCAATTATCCAAAATATCTTAGAAGACATTTTATAATACTCTTATATTTTAAACCTTTAGCAACTCAATCATATGCGAAACGGTTTCTCTATATTTCATTATTTACAAAACCACAATCAGCGTATTTGAGGGCAGGTTTTTAATGAATTTATTTACTGCTATAACGCGATATTCGACTTCTTTCCTTTTCCCTGCTACGTACTTTCGGTCAAGCCGGCATCAACAAATGAACGATTCAACAAATCAGATAGATTTAGCCTTGAAGCCCAGTGTTTGAGATATTGCAAATCCAGCCTGTTACCCTGGACCTTTAAGACGCCCAGGACATCTTTCAACTGCTGCTCTGATACTCTGCCGCCAACAAGATACCATTGCAACTTGCTAAGTATAACGTCCTCCGGCGAAGACAGATAGAACTTACAAGAACTTTCTTCATCCAAAGTGTCAGATTGACGTCTGGCGAATGCCTTGGAATCATACGGTTGGTTCTTTAAAATGAAAACGTCAATTTTGAACATGGTCTCAAGATGAATCAGGTTAAATGAAGCTCTTCTGTGAATCGCATCCCTTATCATATCGGCATCGATGTAGTAATCTTTTTCAAGAGCTTTTACTAAATTATCAATTTGGTGTATTTCGATGTTGGCAACCAGATCAACGTCCATTGTCGCACGGGCTATGCCGTAGGCAGAACTTGCAACAGAGCCTCCTATGTAGTACGCTATCCCAAGCTTCTCAAAACAATCGATTAGCATATTCAATGCAACTATTATATCCGGTTTTTTCATGGCTGCTCAGATCCCATATACAGGCGAAGACGCTCAGCAAGTTTTTCTCCGTAGTGATTTGCAACGAAAGCTATATTCACTTCTTGTTCGCTAAGAAATGGATTCGTACGTTGAATAGACCTTCGTGAAAGATACATAATAGTTTGAGAAAGTGACCGAACTTTCGATATTCTCCTGGCAACGCTTGATTCACGAATCAGGTTGATCTGTACTTTTTCCGCTTCAGGGGAGGTGTCAGGAGATTGACTTATCATTTCATGATTCCTTACAAACATCAGTTTTATCTTATTGCCTCCCGGGGCGGCCGTTGCAGGTATCGTTCGGTAAATATATCTTCCAGCTTGATATTATACTTGACGTTACTGAATTCCATTTCCGTTTTGCCGCCGGTTTGAATATTCGAAACGACGGATTTAATTACAGTGGGGAAATCCTGAATCGTCTCGATTTTCACAGACTCGATAGTTCTGTAGAGCTTGTTGTCCTTGTTGAAAAACTCCATCTTCATCGGAACGAAATTCCTGCGGTCTATCGAGACATTGTAGTAGCTGAACTCAACGGTATCGGGCTGCTTCGGGACATTTTTAACGATGAAAAAATTATCTGTCGTTTCAATAAGCTCGTGAGTGTCTTCTTTCAGGCTTCTGCCCGAGACGTCCTCGTATAAGAAGTCCGAGCCGACAAAGCTGGTGCGCTTGTCACCGGCGGCGATTCGCTTGGTGAGAGAAAGGGCGGGCAGATACAGCCAGCGGTCGTCGTCTTTTTTGGGATCGACGTATTTATGAACCATATAGGTCATTTTGCGTACGTCTGCCGGCTTTTGGAAATAAACAAAATATTTCTGGTCGCCGTTATCCTCGATATCTTTTCGCAGAATATTAAACTCGCGTTCGCGTTTTTGACCCTGTTTGCTTGTGATAACCATTTTGACCGTGGCTTTGCCGTCATCGCCCTGATAATATGCGACAATATTGGCTTTTTCGACAATTGTCTGGACGGCGATTGTTTCGACATCGGCGATTTTTTCGTTTGGATCTGCTTTTTCCACTGCGAAGATCGGCAATGAAATAGTCAAAATAAACACCACCGTTAATATAGTCCTCATCCTGCACCTCGCTTTCTATTTTTTACTTGGACTTAGCTTTTGACGCCGAGCTTTTTGAGTATCGTTATCATTGGACAGAAGTTTGTAAAGGCCGACTGCAGCAGATTCAAACCGACAAACGCATTAAAAAACAGCCAATACGGAGAATGATAATGTGCCAATAGAACAGTGACAAGTATAAAAGCACCTGCAATACCTCTTAATAATCTTTCAACAGTCATCATTGGCCCCCTTAAAAATTAGTTTTGTTCATTTTCTTTTGCCTGAGCCATTTTACAGGCCTGTCGGCGCGATATTGTTCCGCAGGCGAGTGCCATTGCCGTAACGATTATTATACTAAGGATAATTAACTTACTCAAACCAAGCTTGCCGTACTGGTGAACATTCACTGCTATCAGAGCCACAGATGCAATTGTTATGATAATACAGAAAGCGCAGTTACAGGATACTGATTTTGGCTGACGAATTGGTTTGAACAACCATTTTTCTGTAAGCTTCACGATGGAAGGCAGCGCCAGCAGGGTAACAGCCCCGGATAGGGCCATTATCGCACATAAAAATATTCCGACCGTTTTATATGGTATCAACGGGGCGGCCAGCAACGGCAGAAAACCGATTGCAATTACAAGCACGTTCCTGGTTATCGCCCTTGCCGGTTCGCCGAACATTTCCGCGGAACTTTTTTGCCATGAGCAGGTTTGGCTGTAGCTGGTGCGCGCACGTTCGAGAAAATGAATCGCGAAATCGACCGCCATACCGAGCGTCAACGCACTCAAAACCGCAACAGGCATATCATAATCTTTACCTAAAAGACCGATGATGCCGTAGATTATAATAATTGTTATCAACAAAGGCACCATGCACACAATGCCCCACAACGGCGAACGGAATAATATTGACATCATAATAAAGACGATGACAAAGCTTCCCAAGAACGACTGGAGCATACCCCATACCATTTTGTCCTGCCAGACGGTATTGATATAGGTCAGTCCCGCCCATTTGAAGTTTAGTTCTATCGGTGGCGGATTATCCTTAATGTATTGCTTTACTGCTTTCACGACCTTTTCCATATCCTTATTATCGCCGCTGGGCAACTGCATCCAGATATTGGCGTGCATATAATCGGTGGTGACCATGTGCCATAAATCATCGGGATTATGACTGCTCTGGAACTGCAATAGGCACTGGGCAACGGCGGGGGACGTGTCGGGGATTTTATAGTTTTCGGGATTTCCGTCGATTAGTTCCTGGTGTACCTTTTTAACAATATCCGCCACGGAGCTGCTTTTGCCGACGAGGCCGAATTGCTGAAGGTAATCCTGAAGGTCCCAGATATAGCGCAGTATCTCAGGTTGTTTGAATATTTTGATCCGTTCTTTTTCCAGCTCGAAAAAGTCTGCCAGTTCGTACCAAATGTCAACTTTATTTGCTTCGGCGGTATCGAGTTTGTTGTTGGCGAAAGAATATAGCTGGTCGAGCAGCTCTTCTTTGGTTTCGACCTTCGATGCAGTTTCCAGAAGTGTCTCTTCCACTTCGGGGATAACATTTATAATCCCGGGAAAATCCTCCTTTGATTCCAGCGATTTTTCCGAGAGGCGTTTTCTCAGGTCACTGATATATTTCGGCTGGATGGTATTCGGCTCGGCGGATTCTATTACAAGGTAGGCCATATAAGTTCCGCCGAAATGTTTGTTAAGTTCGATATCGGCCCGGCGGATAGGGTGGCTTTTGGAGAACCACTTGACCGGATTATCGTTTATCTCTATTCGTGATATGCCATAGACGGCTACCGCTGTAATTATCAGCATGACCACAAGAATCGGCTTTGCGGCTGCATAGGTGAACCTCCCGCCGGCATGCAGCAGCTTTTCGAGAAAGCCTTGTTTTTTCACTTTTACATTCGCAGAGCCGAAATTCTCCAGAGAGCTTTCTTTTATCATCATAATATAGGCCGGCACGAAAGTTATCGTGCAAATCCACGCGATCATAATACCGATTGCCACGAAAATGCCGAAAACCTGGACCGGGGGAATCGGGGTCAGGGCCAGAGAAGCAAAACCGGCGGCCGAGGTCAGAGACGTATAGAGCATCGGCATAAACAGATCGTTCATCACTTCCTGCGTGGTTTTTTTCCTGCCTTTTTCTTTCGTGTAAAGATCGAAGAATTCGGAAAGAATATGCACCGAGTCAACCACCGCTATCGGCATAAGGAAAATCGGTATCATCGAGCTCATGATATGCACGGGGTATCCCAGCCCGATCAACAGCCCCATCGTGGAAATGACCGAGACCATCGCGACAATCATCGGCGAGATGACAAGTACCAGCTTTCGGAAAAACATCAGCATCAGGAGAAATATCACCACCATCGCCAGCGGCGCCGATATCGCCATCTGGATAAACATCTCGACGCCGAAGGTGTCTTCCGCGACGGGCAGGCCGGTAATATGATATTCTTCGTCGCCGGAGAATTTGCTTATTTCCTTATTGAGCTCCATGTACACCCTGTGGCTCAGGTCCTTGCCGGTCAGTGGCAGGTAAAGGCATATCGCTTTGCCGTCTTCGGAAGCGACCGTCCCTTTTAACAATGGATTTGACATCGCCTTATTTTTTATCCGGATTGCTTCGCCCTGCGTTTGCGGCGGTTTGTGCATCAGCCATTCGAACGTGACGACTCCCGGGCCGCCCTGGCCGATATGGTCAACCGTCGAGGGTGCGAGCAGATCAACTTCGATAACGCCGATTTGCTCATCGGGATTGTTTTCGTCCTCCCAGCGGAGTGTTTTGGCGAATTCGGTCAGTTCGTATATCCTGGTCAGTGAAGTGGGATTATAGACGCCGTTCGGGTCTTTGTTATTGACGATTCCGACAACAACGATGTCACTTAGCCCGAATCGTTCCTTGGTCTGATTGTGGAATACCCGCACCGGCTCGTCCGTCGAGAGCATATTCTCCGGATCCGTATCAACCTTGATAAGGGATATCAAAACGCCGAGACCCAGGGTAAAAACAATCATTACAATAGTAATTAGTTTGTAATGTTTAAGAGAATACTCCGTTATCCTTTGCTTTAGTTCCATAGGTTAAATTCCCCATATTTTTGGTGCATAGCTTGCGAGCATATTTGCAGCTCGAATTCACATCGGAATTCTACAGCAAAAATGTGCTTTTTTCAATCTTATCTTTTTCGCCCCGGCCGCCATTATTGCCGGATTTGAATATACGCAGGTCGGTTACAGGTGTTCATAACGGCGTTTTTGGCTTTCCGAAGTTTCGTCCGGTGTGGCCGAAAAATAAAGATACTCTCACAAAGGACTTATCGAAAATCTTCGCTTATCTTTCAATTTGGGGAATTAAATTTCATTGCTATATTAATCTCAATTCGTATAACATATAAATATTGTATTTTTGGATTTGTTATTAGCGGTACAAAAACTAAGCGTGGAAATACTGGAGTCAAGGATGAAGAACAGGATTTTTATATCGGCACTGCTATTGATTGCGATGGTTTTTTGTGGCTGTAAAAGCCGGATGAGACATGAGATTAAGACTTCTTACGACAGACCTTTGCCGCCGGGCATGGATGCTTTGCGTAAAATAACGAATCCTCACGAAATCCCGGATTTTACGACGGCATCTCTTGATCTGACCGATCTTCGTGTTTCGATATCAAACAGCCTGAATTATCTTGCGAAGCCTTCGAGCCGTAAGTTTTTCCCGTGCGGACAGATTACTCATAAGCAGACGGTAAATAGCCTGGAGGAATTCGCTCGATTATTGGACTCCGGTTTGGCGGGTGGACAATTGAACGATGCTATTCGTCGGAAGTTCGATGTTTATATTTCGGTGGGCTGCGATGATATGGGGACGGTACTGTACACAGGTTATTATACTCCTGTTTTTGATGCCTCTTTTATTCGCACCGAACATTTTCGCTATCCTTTGTACAAAACCCCCAAAGACCTTGTAAAAGGTCAGGATGGCCAGATACTCGGCCAGCGCCGGCCGGGTGGGATGGTCAGGCAATATCCGGCGCGCTCTATAATTGAAGATTCAGGGATGCTTAAAGGCAATGAGCTTGTATGGTTGGGTGAGCCGTTCGAAGCATATATAGCTCATGTGCAGGGCTCGGCAAAGCTCAGATTACCCAACGGCAAGCTCGTTACTATAGGTTACAACGCCAACAACGGTCACGAGTATCGAAGCATAAACCGGGAACTGGTTAAGGACGGCAGAATATCCGGCGATAAGATAAGTCTTTCTGCAATGATTGACTATTTTAAGATGCACCCGGAGCAGGTTGATACGTACGTACGTCGAAATCCGAGATTTGTCTTTTTCAGAAAAGAGGAAGGTCCGCCTCTGGGCAGTCTTAACGAGCCTGTTACGCCTTTGCGCAGTATTGCAACCGATAAATCGATTTTTCCTCGCGGTGCCCTGGCTTTTATTTCCACAACCTTACCGCAGGCGACCGGAAGTATTGTCGTCAACAGGCTCTACAGCGGCTTTGCCCTGGACCAGGATACCGGTGGTGCGATACGGGCTCCCGGCCGTTGCGACGTCTATATGGGAGAGGGCGAGATTGCCGGTAAAATGGCGGGACAAACGTATCAGGAAGGCCGATTATATTACCTGTTTCTCAAATCTAATTACGATTAAAAATGACCATCCGGGCGAGGGTAACAAGCTGTTTGACTATTGGTCGGTCAGGAGGTAGAATACCTCGGTTTGCGAAATGAAAGGATTTGATAAAGCAGCGAATTAGATATGGCAGATAAAGAAAAAGGTCGAACAGTAAATCTTTCAGGAACCATTAAAGCTAAATCCAGTGCTAACGCCAACTTAACGGTTGTACGCAGTATTCCTGAATCCCTGGCTGCTGAAGCTGCGGTCCTGGGCTCGATGCTGATAGACCCGGAATGTATCGGGCAGGTTGTCGAGCTGGTTGACAGGGATGCTTTTTTCCGAGTTGAACATCGCCATATATTCGATGCTTTGATTTTACTTTACGAGAAAAACAAGGGCGTCGGAATAGACGCTGTTCTGCTTCGCGATGAGCTTGAAAAACGTGGCAACCTCGAGGATGTCGGCGGTGTGGAGTATATTGGAAAAATTTTGGACTCTGTACCTTCCTCGGCGAATGTCGCCTACTATGCGGGTGTTATCAAAGAAAAAAAGCTGTTGCGCGACCTTATCGCCACCGCCGGCGAAATTCTTGAAAATGCCTATAGCCAAAGCGTCGAGGTCAATGAGGTGCTCGATGAAGCGGAACGCAGGATATTCGCTGTTACCGACAAGAATATCAGCGGTGGTGCAACGGCTTTGAAGGACCTGGTTGTCCGCTCGTTCGAGCTTATAGAAAAACGCCAGGGCATTCATGTCACGGGTCTTCCGACCGGCTTTTATGAACTTGACGATCTGACCTGCGGCCTGCAGAACGGCGAGATGGTGGTCGTGGCCGGTAGGCCGAGTATGGGAAAAACTTCCCTGGCCTTGAATGTGATTGAGCATATCGGTTTGTCGGACCAAACACCTGTTGCGATATTTTCTTTGGAGATGGGCAGGCAGCAGTTGGCCGAGAGATTCTTATGTGGTATCAGCGAGATAGACAGCCAGAAAGTCAGGAGGGGGTTGCTGAGCGACGAAGATTACAAGAAACTGGCGGATGCATGCGCGGAATTGTCGGAGGCTCCTATCTATATCGATGATAGTTCGACGCTTACTCCGCTTGAGCTGAGGGCCAAGGCGAGACGGCTCAAGGGAATGTACGATATAAAATGTGTCATGGTGGATTATCTGCAATTGATGCATCTCGGTTCGGGCCGTGTGGAATCCCGCCAGCAGGAAATAACCACCATTTCAAGGTATATTAAAGCTTTGGCAAGGGAGTTGACTATCCCTGTTGTAGTCCTGAGCCAGTTAAACCGGTCCCCGGAGGGCAGAGAAGGTCACAGGCCGAGAATGAGCGATTTGCGGGAGAGCGGCAGCATCGAGCAGGATGCCGACGTTATAATGCTGCTGCACAGGGAGGATTATTATCATCGCGGACAGGACGATTATCAGGAGGATAATACCGCCGAGTTGATAATTGCCAAACAGCGAAACGGTCCGACCGGGACTGTAAAAATGACATTCAGGGAAAAAATCACACGTTTTGAGAATGCTTCTCGCGTGGTAGAGCCTGCCGGGGGTGGGGTGCCGTTTTAATGGGCGATTGGTATGATTCGAGCCCTGCGTTTTATTCCATTATGAACGAGAGATGAGTAAATAGATGCGATACGAAATTTTGATTGTTCTTATATCGGTTGGACTTTTAATTCCGAATTTGGCATATGCATCTTCCGGCGACCCGGCGGCGGACAACAAGATGGAGGAGCTTGCCGCTCTTGGCAGCGGCAGAAGCATTGTCAAATTTATTGATTTCGTGGGTAACGATTCGTTCAAGAACAAGACCTTGAGGAAGAAACTGGACTTCAAAGTCGGTGACTACGTTGACCCGGTTTTAGCCGGTTCCGGCAAAATCGCCATTACCGAACACTATCGTAAAAAAGGCTTCACGGATGTTCAGGTGTCACTCGATAATGCAAATTTATTTAAAGGCCGGGTCATTTATACTGTTAACGAGGGGCCAAGATATCAAATCAGGTCGGTGAAGTTAGAGGGTAATAAGCGGATTAAAACGGGCGAGTTGAGAAGTGCGATAAAAATAAAGACGAGCAGTTGGATTTTCTGGCCGGTGTACTATACCGAGGAAAAAATAGGTTCGGATCTTCGGAAGCTGAGAAACATTTACTATCAAAGAGGTTATCTGAATCATGATATACAGACTGCCGGCCGAAGTGACATAATCTTTACTATCGACGAGGGGCCGCAATATAAAGTTGGCCGGATTATTCTGACAGGCGCTGAGTATTTCGATGAAGACAGGCTGCTGACCGGTATGGAACTGGAGCCCGGACAAATTTATTATCCGCAAAAAGCACATGCACAGACCATGCGAATTCTTCAGCTCTATCAGGAAAACGGTTTCATAAACGCACAGATAGAGTTTCAGCATAAGTTTACTGAGGACGGCGATAATGTAGTTAATGTGGAATTCAAAATAATCGAGGGTAACCAGTTCAGGATAGGCCGGGTTAATATAACCGGTAACGAACAGACTCAGGACAGGGTTATCAGGCGGGTTTTAGATGAGTATGATTTTTACCCGGGGCAGCTTTATAATGCTCACCTGGCTCCTGTTCAGGGCAATGGTGACTTGGAAAAAATCTTACAGAGAACGACTTTGTCCGAGGAGATTATTGTAAGGCCTGTTGTACCGCCCGAAGGCGCAGATGACCGCAGGGATGTGTCGGTGAGTGTAAAGGAAGGCCTTACAGGCATGTGGAATCCGGGTGTTTCTATCGGCAGCGATACGGGTGTCATAGGGCAATTGATGTGGTCTCAGCGTAATTTTGACATTTCTGACTGGCCGGAGAGCTTCGGGGAATTTATCACGATGCAGTCATTCAAGGGGGCGGGCCAGAGTTTGACTGTTGCATTACAGCCCGGAACAGAGGTGAGCTACTATTCGGTTGTATTTACCGAACCATACTTTCGGGACAAACCGACCTCGTTAAATGTGGCCGGTTCGAGCCGGGAGTGGTGGAGGGAAAGTCACGATGAAAAAACCACAAAAGGATATGTGGGATTCGAAAAGCGTTATAAAAACCGCTGGCGCCGAAGTTTGGGCTTTCGAGTTGAAAACGTTGAAATTTTCGACCTTGATTACGATGCGCCACAGGAGATTATCGATGTCAAAGGCTATAATCTTCTTGTTGGTCTCAAGCTTGGTTTTAGGAAAGATGCGACGGATAATCCGTATATGCCGAGCAGCGGCTATGAATACGGTTTCGGCTACGAGCAGGTTACCGGCGATTATGATTTCGGAATTTTGGAAGGTTCCGGAATTTGGTATCACACACTCTATGAGGATATTCGCGACCGGAAAACCGTGCTGGCGACCAAACTGCTCGCTGCAACTACGTTATCGAATGCCCCTCCTTTTGAAAAGTATTATGCCGGTGGAATCGGATATTACGGAATAAGGGGTTTCGAATATCGCGGCGTCAGCACCAGAGGTCTTCAGACGGATGTTAACGATCCGCAGCTAAAAGACCCGATAGGCAGTGACTGGATTTTACTGGCTAAAACAGAGTTAACCGTACCTCTGATAGGCGAGAATGTTTCCGGATTGTTTTTCTTCGACAGCGGTTTGATAGACACCGGGCCGTATCGCGCCTCGGTCGGAGCGGGAATACAGATAATGATACCTCAGGTTTTCGGACCGGTACCGATGAGGTTTTCGATAGCCACCCCATTGAAGAAAGATGATAACGACGATACGCAGTCTTTCAGTTTCTTTATGGGAAGGCTGTTTTAAACAGAGGATTATATATCTATAAGGACGTAAATCTTGAAAGGATTTTTTATGAAGCTTAAGATGATGGTATTCGGATTGCTAATAATTTCGCTTGTTTTGCTTTGTGGCCATGAATACAGTTCGGCCCAACCGAGTGAACAGGGCATGAAAATCGGCGTAGTCAGTATTGAACGGGTTCTGCGGGATTGCAAAGCGACGGCAAAATTCAGGGAACAAATCACCGCTGATAACAAGAGGATGACTGCGGAGGAAGAAAAACTTTCCCTGGAGATTAAGGCTCTCTCAACCGGGCTTCAGTCCGGGGCCCTTATAATCGGCAGCAGTGACCATCTGGCGCAATATAAACAGATGTTGCAGAAACAGGCCGAGCTGGAAGCTCTTAAGGAATTTAATCCAAGACAGAGCGCGCTGAAACAGCAGCAATGGACGCAGGAGCTTTATAGGAAAATTCTGCAGATAACCAAAGAAGTGGGTGCAGAAAAGGATTTGATGTTGGTACTGGAGAAAAGTGAACCCGAATTTCCCGTCCAAAACGAGCTTGGGATGATTATCGGTACGCATAAGGTGCTTTATAGCGGCGGGTGTATGGATATTACAAACGATGTACTAACAAAGCTGGATGCGGAAGAAACGACATCTGATAATTGAATCCGAAAATAAGTCCATGATTGACTGCTGTGGAAACCGATATGCAACGGGAGTTGACTTGGTGTGTACAGCTTGAGTTTTATTTAAAAAACAGAGTAGTTAATCAAACTGGCCGTTCTTTAGAATATAATTGTTATAACTAATGATTTTGTAATAACATAACACAGTATGTCATTCCCGCGCGAGCGGGAATCCAGATCATCGAAATCATTTCTGGATACCTGCTTTCGCAGGTATGACAAGTCAAATCGGTCAGTTTGAGTTATTTAATCTTTATATTTTATATTTGATTTATGGTTTATAATGAAGCTGACGATTGAACAATTGGCTCAACGTATCGGTGCCGAGCTGGTGGGTAATGAAAAACAATTTCATCAGGGGATAATTGCTGTCGGGCCGATTGAGACGGCCGGCGAAAATGTAATCACATTTGTCACAGATGAAAAACGTAAGGCTGCTCTTGGAAAATCTGGTGCAGGTGCGGTTATTGTTTCATCTCGCTTCGAAGATTTAGACAAGCCGCAATTAATTGTCGAGAATGTGAATAAGGCTTTAATACAGGTATTAAATATTTTTGCACCAAAACTGAAAACCCCGGATGCAGGTATTGATCCTACGGCTAAACTTGGCCGGGATGTTAAAATAGCCGAGGGAGTATCTATTGGGCCCTGGACGGTGATTGATGACGGGGTCGAAATAGGCGCAAACAGCGTAATTAGCAATGGATGTAAAATCGGCCAGAATTCCAAAATAGGCCGAAACTGCCGTCTTGATAGCCATGTCGTTATTTATCACAACTGTCTCTTAGGTAATAATATAATAATTCAGGCCGGCAGCACGGTAGGGGCGATTGGTTTCGGATATACATATTTCGATGGGGCACATAGACTTATTCCACATAATGGTGGTGTAATAATCGAGGATTTTGTGGAAATTGGAGCCAACTGCTGTATTGACAGGGCCAAATTCGGCAATACTATAATCGGAGCTGGAACGAAGATAGATAATCTCGTACAAATTGCACATAACGTTATCATTGGCAGATGCTGTTTGATAGCGGCTCAGACCGGGATTTCCGGAAGTTGCAAACTTGGCGACGGTGTTGTTTTGGGCGGGCAGGTCGGTCTGATGGACAATATTGAAGTAGGACCGGGTACAATGGCCGGCGGCCAGACCGGCATCATGCGTAGTGTTCCGGCCGGGAAAAAAATAATGTGGACACCCGCACTTGAAGTAACGGAAGCGTTGCGAGTTTTAAGCTTGGTTAGGCGTTTGCCTGATATGGCCGAGCAGTTAAAGCAACTAAGCAAGAGGTTAGAAGAACTTGAAGCTGCAAAAGACCATAAAGCGTGACGGTAAGATGCGGGGTCGCGGTCTGTTTGGAGGCGCGGAAGCAAAGCTTGTTTTCCGTCCCGCCCCCGTAGATTCCGGAATCACCTTTGTTCGGACCGATGTCCCCGAACCGGTCCGGATTAGTGCTATTGCTACAAATATTGCCGAGCGCAGTCGTCGTACGACAATAAAGAAAGGTTCTGTCAGTGTAGAAACCGTCGAGCACTGTCTTGCGGCGGTCAACGCTCTTGAAATTGACAATATAACCGTTGAGGTTGACGGCCCGGAGCTGCCTGCACCGGGCTGCAGCAGCGCCGAGTATCTTAAAGTTCTAAAGCGCGCCGGATTTGTTGAACAGAACGTCGGCAAGAAAGAGTTTATTATTAACAAACCTGTGACTATTGCCATGGGGGATGCCTGTATTTACGCTTTGCCGTATGCCGGCGACGGATTAAACCTCACATACGACCTGGATTACAGCGGACATTCCGGTATTGGCAGACAGATTTACAGTTGTAAGCTTTCTCCGGAGAATTTTGAAAAACAACTGGCTCCGGCCCGGACGTTTTTGCTCGAATCCGAAGCAAGACAATTTCATGCTCGTGGAATCGGGACGCATATCGGCCCTCGCGATCTTTTAGTTATCGGCTCGGACGGACCGATTAAAAATAGTTACAAATTTCCCAACGAGTGTGTCAGACATAAAATTGTTGATTTGATTGGAGACCTCACATTGGTGGGCCGGCCTGTCAGGGGAAGAATCGTGGCCTATAAGAGCGGCCATACTTTGAATCAGCAGCTTGCAAGGAAATTATACGAAGCGGCGCAGCAGCAGGAACGTATTCAGAAATACGGGTCCGATGCACTTTTAGACATTCGACAGATTGCCAAGATTCTGCCGCACAGATATCCGTTTTTGCTGGTGGATAGGGTGATAGAAATCGAGGGTGATACCCGGATAAAAGGCATAAAAAATGTAAGCTTCAATGAGCAGTTTTTCCAGGGGCACTTTCCCGGCACACCTATTATGCCCGGTGTTTTAATTGTAGAGGCGATGGCTCAGGTTTCCGGTTTGTTGTTTGCACAAAGATTGGAACATACGGGTAAACTGGCGGTGCTGTTGAGTATGGATAACGTAAAGTTGCGTAAATCAGTTGTTCCCGGCGACCAACTTATTCTGACTTCTGAGACAGTCAGGTTAAGAAAAAGAACCGCACAGTGCCGATGCAGGGCGATGATCGGCGATGCGGTGGTTGCCGAAGCGAATATAAGATTTATGCTCGTTGATGATGAAACGGTATAGAAAAAAGTGAGTTGAATATGAGTCAAATACATCCAAGTGCTGTCGTGAACAGATACGCCGATTTGGCTGATGATGTTATTGTTGGTCCCAATTGTGTAATCGAAAGTGGTGTCTCGATAGGCTCCGGCTCGATACTCGGGCCGAATGTCGTTATTGATAGGAATGTCAGGATCGGTAAAAACAACCAGTTTTTTGCCAATTGCGTGATTGGGAGCCGACCACAATTGTTACGTTTGAAACCGGATACCGAGATCGGCGGGCTTTTAATAGGTAATGGAAATATTTTTCATGAGCAGGTTACAATTCATCCGAGCATTTATCCGGGGGAACAGACCGAAATAGGAAATGAAAATTTTCTTATGGTCGGGGTACATATCGGGCACGATTGTGTACTTGAAGACAAGATTGTGATGAGTAACTATGTCCAGATAGGGGGGCACTGCAGGATTGAAACGGGGGCATGGTTGAGCGGTCTGGCCGGGTCGCACCAGTTTGTCACTATCGGCAGGTGGTGTTATGTCGCCGGCCTGGCCGGAATAAACAGGGACATCCCGCCGTTTCTTATTATAAGCGGACATTATCCCCAAAAAGTTCGCGGTGTTAATGAGCGAGGTCTGGTTAGGGCCGGTATGAGCGAGCAACAGAAGGAAAATATTTGCCGGGCGTATAAAAAACTTTATCGCCAGGGCAGTGTTTTATTGGAAAACGCAAAAGCTTTAGCAAAGGAAGATGGAATCGATGAAAATGTCCAGGCAATGATAGAGACAATAACAAAAAGCAGCGAACATCGTTTTGGCAGATATCTTGAGAAGTGTCGAAGACACTAAGAGCCTGATTCATCAACCGGAGATTGCCGGGCAACGGGGGTGGAATTAAGGATAAAAGATGCAGAATACGAAAGTGCGGACCGCAGTGGTTGGTGCCGGTAAAATGGGTTCGATACATGCAAAGGTCTATGCCCAGTTATCTCAGAGCGAGCTTGTTGCCGTAGTCGATGTCGATGCCGGCCGAGCCAAATCTCTGGCCGAACAATATAACTGTCGGGCCTACAGCGATTGTATTGATCTTTTGGGTAAAGTCGATGCTGTCACAATCGCTACTCCGACAGTAACGCATTTGCAGTTGGCAAAAATCTTTATTAAAAACAATATTGCGGTTCTGGTTGAAAAACCGCTTGCCGCCAATGTCAAAGAAGGAACAAAGATTGTAGAGCTTGCGAAAAAGAAAGGCAGCGTTGTTGCTGTCGGGCATTCCGAGCGTTGCAATCCGGTAGCACAGGCGATGAAAAGGCTGAATATAGAGCCGAAATTTATCGAAGCCAACCGCATAAGCCCATATCCGTTCCGCTCAACGGATGTCGGCGTTGTTCTGGATGTGATGATACACGATATAGATATCATCCTGTCTTTAGCGGCGAGTAAGGTTAAAAGGGTTGATGCCGTTGGAATAAGCGTCGTGGGAGAAAAAGAGGATATTTGTAATGCGAGGGTTGTTTTCACCAACGGCTGTATTGCGAATATTACCGCGTCGAGACTTGCCCTCAAGACGGAAAGAAAGGTCAGAGTGTTCAGCCGACAGGCGTATTTGAGTGTGGATTATCTCAAAAAAAGCGGGATGATAATAAAGGCTGATCCGAATATTAACGTGGTCAAATGGATAAATGAGCATAAAGCTGCGGGCGATTTTAATCTGACGACAGTTAACTGGCCGGACCTTTTGCATATCGAGCAGCTCCAGATTGACGACAAGGAGCCGGTGCGTCTGCAGCAGGAGGCTTTCCTGCGGGCGGTGACGGACAGACAGTTCATGCCCGAGGTCAGCGCCGAGGAAGGGCTTGCGGCACTGCAATGTGCGGAGAAAATACTGGCGTCCATCGAAAAAAACAAATGGGACGAGGGTATAGGTGAAAATACTTAACGAATTGCCGCGAAGGGGGATAAGGTTATACATTGATATTAATTTTAACATTGAGGTGTATTTGCTATGATTAAAAGATCCTTGTTGTACATTATTGTGGCGGTTGCTGTGTCGGTTTGCGGTTGTAACTCGGAAAAACAGACGGAGCCGGCGGGGCAGGAAATAGCGCCGATAGAAAAAGAAATAGTACTCTTGGAAAGGAACACGGTGGAAGCAGAAAAAAAATTAGTGAAGCTGGAAACAAGCATGGGGGATATTATTATTGAACTTAATGAGCAGGCTGCTCCCGTCACGGTGAAAAATTTCCTCGAGTATGTCGAGCAGGGCCACTTTAACGGGACCATATTTCACAGGGTCATACCGAACTTTATGATACAGGGTGGTGGTTTTACCGCAGATATGGAACGCAAAGAAACCCGTGCCCCGATTGTCAACGAAGCTTCCAACGGCCTGGGAAACGACCGCGGTACTATTGCTATGGCGCGGACTAATGATCCCGACAGCGCAACCTGCCAGTTTTTTATAAATCATAGAAACAACAGATCTTTGAACTATATTAAGAATGTCAATCCGGGATACACGGTATTTGGAAAGACCATCGAGGGTATGGATGTCGTGGATGCAATCGCGAAGGTGAAAACGACGACCCAAATGGGCATGAACGATGTCCCGGTCGAACCGGTGGTGATTATATCTGCGACTGTTGTTTCTGAATGAATCTATGGTGAAACAGCGGATCTGGTATTATCAGATTTTCAATCTTAATTTGCTGACTAATTGATGCGCTATGCGTGTAGGTTCCGGCAGGCGATATTTAATTGCACAGGATAAAACAATTTCTATCGCATCGTCGAGTGTACATTTGTTCCCGACCGAAACAAATACAGGCTTAACGTTGGTTCGTGTTCTGACTACCGCGCCGATTACTTCGTCTTTCGTGGTTTGTGGTTCGTTGTTTGTTTGTTGTTTATCCTTCCTTTTGTCTTTTAACAAACTGTAATAGCCTTTTTCGATAGGGGGTTCATCGAAGTGGCCTGTTAGTCTGCTTTTTGCACAGCCGATGGTTGGCCTATCGAAAAATAATCCCAGATGAGCCGCCAGACCTAACCGGCGGGGGTGTGCGATGCCCTGACCGTCGATAATAAATAGGTCCGGCTGATTTCGCAGTTTCTCCACTGCCGCAATGCATACGGGGGCTTCGCGAAAGGAAAGCAAGCCTGGTATATAGGGAAAGGTCACTTTTCTGACAGCGCTGGTTGTTTCGATGGTTTCGAGTTTAGGTAGTTGTAAAACGACAACGGCGGCGATGATTTTCTTCCCGTCCCTGCTGAATGCACAATCCAGACCGGCTATAGTTTTAGGTGGATTTTTAAGCCTGGTATGTTTTACCCGGCCGGCGAGGCGTTTTTGTAATTCTATCGCCTGTGAATAAGATAAATTCCAGCTATGTAGCTTCCTTGTTTGCATTAGAATGACTCATCCGGTTCATATATATTGTTATATGCCGGGAAAACATTTTACCTTCCTGCAGGGGTTTGTTACAATCATTGGTTTGTTTATATCATGGATTTTTTTATAGGGTATCCTTTCATATAAAAGCTCTATGGCAAAGACGATAGAAAAGGCAATAAGAATAACAGGCGCCGCCGAGCATAATCTAAAGAACATCAGCCTGAGTATCCCACGCGATAAGATGGTTGTAATTACCGGCATAAGCGGCTCCGGTAAAAGTTCGCTCGCATTCGATACTATTTACGCCGAAGGGCGAAGAAAATATGTCGAATCGCTCAGTACTTACGCCCGGCAGTTTCTCGAACAGATGCAAAAACCGGCGGTTTCAGAAATCTCGGGTCTGCCGCCTACCATCGCAATCGAGCAGCGAAGTGCAAGCAGCAATCCTCGTTCGACTGTGGCTACCACAACCGAGATATACGACTATTTCAGACTACTTTTTGCCCGTGCGGGCCAGCCGCATTGTTGGGTATGCGGCAAAGAAATCTCCAGCCAGCATCCCTCACATATAGTTGATTCGATTCTCTCCTGGCCGCAGGATACCAAGATTCAGATTTGTGCTCCTTTGGTTCGCGGCAAAAAAGGAGAGCACAAAGATGTTATTGCCGTGATACAGCGTGAAGGTTTTGTTCGTGTTCGGGTGGATGACGCCGTTTACGATGTGCGTAATGTCCCCACCCTGAACAAACAAAAAAAACACGATATCGCGGCAGTAGTTGATAGGCTGGTCATTAAGGATTCGATTCGCGTTCGCTTGGCCGATTCTGTAGAGACGGCGTTGAAGTTGGCCGACGGCATTCTTCTTGTCTTGAGTCAGAAACCGGATGCGAACAAACAAAACGGCGGTGACGGTCACTGGGAAAAAGTTATATTCAGCGAAAAGTTTGCCTGCCCCGAACATCCGCAGGCCAGTCTTGCGGAGCTATCGCCGCGTTTGTTTAGCTTCAACAGTCCGTACGGCGCCTGCCAGGGCTGCGACGGTCTGGGGACTATTCTGGAGTTTGATCCGGATCTGATTGTGCCGGATAAAAGCATCTCGCTTGAAAACGGCGCTATCGATGCCTGGCGCAAGGGCGGCAAGCGAATGAATATATTCTATAACAGGCTGGTCAAAAGATTCTGCAGAAACGTCGGCATCAGCAAATCGATACCCTTCGAGCAGATACCCGCGGAATATAAGAGAATCCTGATGTACGGAACGACGCCGGCCGACGAAGAGAAATACGGTTTGTGGTTCGAAGGGATTATCCCGAATCTTACCAAACGGTGGAAAAATACGACAAGTGAATACGTCAAGACCAGGCTGCACGGTTATTTATCCGAACAGCCTTGCCGCAGTTGTAGTGGTGCCCGGCTACGGCCGGAGGCTATTGCCGTGCATGTCGGGGGCAGGAGCATAAATCAGTTGGCCGAGTTGAGTATCGAGAAGGCGCAGAAATTCTTCGGCAAACTTAAATTAGATAAGGAAAAATCTGTTATAGCCGCGGCGATATTAAAGGAAATCAAGGCACGGCTCAAATTTATGATGGATGTCGGTCTCGGATATCTGACGCTCGACCGAACCAGCAGTACCCTTGCCGGCGGTGAGGCCCAGAGAATTCGCCTTGCCACACAGGTAGGCAGCGGTCTGGTTGGAGTCTGTTATGTGCTCGACGAACCCACGATAGGTCTGCATAAGCGCGACAACGACCGGTTATCGAGAATTTTGCGACAACTTACCCTGTTGGGTAATACTGTAATAGTAGTCGAGCATGACGAAGATATTATCAGAAAAGCAGACCATATAATCGATATCGGCCCGGCCGCCGGTGCACAGGGCGGCGAAGTTGTAGCCCAGGGCAGTCTCAAGGATATTATCGCAAGTGAAAAATCGCTTACCGGCGAATATCTAAGCGGGAAAAAAAGCATAGACCTGCCTGCTGAACGGCGAAAGTACAAACTATCGAAATGTATCGAGGTAAAAGCTGCTGCTCAGAATAACCTGAAAGAAATTGATGTTAAATTTCCTCTGGGAGTATTTATCTGCGTCACCGGTGTCTCCGGTTCCGGCAAGAGCACGTTAGTCAACGAGATTTTGATGAAGGCTTTGAAACGAAGGCTCTATCATTCTCGTGAAAAACCCGGAAAGCATAAAACTATCCTGGGAACCTCGCAGATTGATAAGGTGATAGAGATAGACCAGTCGCCTATCGGAAAGACGCCACGGAGCAATCCGGCTACCTATACAGGGGCCTTCGATGTTATCAGGAAGCTGTTCAGCATGACACGGGAGGCCAAGATTCGCGGCTACAAGCCCGGGCGATTCAGCTTCAATGTCAAGGGCGGTCGCTGCGAGTACTGCCGGGGGCAGGGAACGAAAAAGATTGAAATGCACTTTTTGCCGGACGTGTATGTCACCTGCCAGAATTGCAAGGGTACAAGGTATAATCCGGAGACCCTCGAAGTGACCTATAAAGGCAAAAATATTGCCGATGTACTCGGTATGCGGATTCAGGAGGCTCTTGGTTTTTTTGCGAACTTTCCGACAATTTTGCGAATACTGCGAACATTGGCGGATGTCGGTCTGGGATATGTACAATTAGGCCAGGCGTCAACGACCCTCTCCGGTGGCGAAGCTCAACGGGTGAAACTCTCGGCTGAGCTGGGTAAAGCGGCTACCGGGCATACTTTATACCTGCTCGATGAGCCAACGACAGGGCTTCATTTCGCTGATATTCACAATCTTCTCAATGTGCTTCAACGGCTGACGGATTGCGGTAATACTGTTATTGTAATCGAGCATAACCTTGACGTAATCAAGATAGCAGACTATATAATAGACCTCGGCCCCGAGGGAGGTGAAGCCGGCGGCAGGATTGTCGCCGAGGGTTCGCCTGAGCAAATTGTGAAAAATAAAAAAAGTTATACCGCCAAGTTTCTTAAGGAAAAGCTTTTATAATATACTCAAACTTGCTGTTTTTTAGAATATGATTGTTATAACTAATTATTTTTTTAATAACATAACCAATTATGTCATTCCCGCGCAAGCGGGAATCCAGATCATTGAAATCTCTTCTGGATACCGCCGTAAGGTGTCCCCAATGGGACTGCTTTCACAGGTATGGCAAATCGAATCGGTCAGTCTGAGTAATTGACTTTGATAAACAACTCGTAAACAAAAGGACAAAGACAATGTGGGAATTTCAATTGGGAAATATTGAAGATTTAAGGCAGCTTGGCAAAAAACTTGGTGTTTCTATTGAGGCGACGGAGGATATTTCCATCCTGGCCGAACCTGTAAAGGCCGGCAGACTTGTTATACCGAATTCGCTGGCTGTTCATCCTATGGAAGGCTGTGACGGCGATTCACAGGGCAGGCCCGGGAAATTAACGGTTCGTCGATATGAAAGATTCGCCGCCGGCGGCGCCGGTTTGCTCTGGGGCGAAGCTACGGCGGTTGTCCCGGAGGGCAGGGCCAATCCGAGGCAGTTGTGGCTCAACGACAAGAGTAAAGAGAGCTTTGCACAAATGGCCCGGCGGATGCGGAAGGTTGCAGCAGAGAGCATGGGAACGGGTCACAAGCCTGTAATTGTTATGCAGCTTACTCACTCAGGTAGGTATAGCAAGCCGGAAGGCGTCGCGCTTCCAATAATACCCCGTCGGGATCCCTACCGCGACCCTCTTATACCGCAGCAGAAACCGGATCCGAACAGAAAGAGCAGAATACCGGATGACTGGCCCCTTGTAACGGATGAGTACCTTGATATGTTGCAGGATAACTACGTCGAAGCAGCCAGGATCGCTTTTGAGGTTGGCTTTGATGCTGTGGATGTAAAAGCATGTCACGGTTATCTTATCAACGAGCTATTGTCCTGTTACGAAAGGGACGGCAAATACGGTGGTTCATTCGAGAATCGAACCAGGTTCCTCTTAGAGGTGGTCGATAAGATTCATAGTGAGCTTGGCGAGGATAAGCCCGTCGTTACAAGGCTCGGCCTGTACGATGCCATACCGTATCCATTCGGCTGGAGTGTCGATAAGGATGATTACACAAAACCGGATTTGACAGAGCCGGTAAAACTCATCGGTCTTTTGCAGAAAAAAGGTGTCAAACTGATTAATATCACCATAGCAAATCCTTATTACAATCCGCATGTGGGAAGACCTTTCAACGATCCTATAGTCGGTGGATACGAAGAGCCGGAGCATCCGCTGGCGGGTGTAGCCAGATTAGTCAAAATTACCGGCAAAATACAAAAACAGTTCGGCGATATTGCTTTCGTGGGGACCGGTTATAGTTGGCTGCGGACCCTGATGGCAAATGTGGGGGCTGCGAATAAATCGAAGGGGCTTGTCAGTCTTGTAGGCGGCGGTCGAATGTCGTTTGCATATCCTGATTTTGCAAAAGATATTATTACCAAAGGCAAAATGTTCCCGGAAAAAGTCTGTGTGGGCTGCAGCGCATGCACGCAGATAATGCGTGATGCCGGTATGGCGGGCTGTGTTGTTCGGGACAATAAGGTATATGGGCCGATATTCGAGCACGGCAGAATGAGTGACAGGGACAACCTCGTCCGCCTTGCCTCCGACTGTCGCAAGTGTCAGGAGCCGACATGTCAGTTGGCATGTCCGGCCGGTATAAAGATACCGAAATTTATCAGCTTGTTCCTGGATGGAGAGGAAAAAGCGGCGTACGAAGTAATAAGGGAATCGAATATATTTCCCGAAGTCTGTGCCTGGCTCTGTCCGGTCGAACACCAGTGCGAGGGTAATTGTTTGCAGAGCTTCATAGGAGACGGGCCGTTACCGATCGCCGATATACAAAGGTATCTGGCGGAGAAGGCCAATAAGGGCGGCTGGTCGAGGCTGCGAATACCCGAAAAATCGACCGGCAAAAAAATAGCCGTTGTCGGGGCCGGTCCCGCAGGATTGGCCTGTGCCGCTAAATTGCTCGAAGCCGGACATACCGTGACAATATTCGATAAGAGCACCGAATTAGGTGGAATGGTCGAATCGGTTATCCCGCAGGATAGGCAAAGCAATTCGCTCAAGAACGAAATTGCGGCAGTTTTTGCCGATGTCCCCGAGGATCGTATGGTTTTGCGTCTGGGCACCGAGTTAAGCGAAAAATTCAATCTTGATAATATAATAAAAGAAAAATTCGACGCTGTCTTTATAGGTCTCGGCCTGCCGAAAGCCGTCGGGATCAGTGATAAAAATGAGGAAATCGATGGCTTGTGGAATGCGATGGATTTTCTTTCGGAGGCCAGAGGACCGGGCAGACTGGACCTGGGCGGCAAATCTGTCGCTGCGATAGGCGGCGGTAATACAGCTATGGATGTGGTAGTGACGGCCAAACGTCTGGGCGCCAAAGATGTTTACCTCATATATCGTCGTTCGTTTCAGGAAATGCCGGCCTGGGGCGCCGAGCGCGATACGGCGATGAAGGAAGGCGTTCATTTTTTGATATTGACCCAGCCGCTCAAATTCAATCGCTCGAACGGCAAATTAAAATCGATTACCGTTTGCCCGACCAGACTCGCGGATCCGGACGCTTCGGGCCGACGCAGACCGGAAAACATCGAATCGAGCGCATACGAGCTTGATATGGATATTGTCGTCGAGGCGATAGGCCAGAAATCACAGGAGGAGCTTGATAAGGTTCTGCCGGGTGTGGAACTGGCAAAGGGACTTATTAAAACAAAGCAGGGGACATTACAAACTTCTCTGCCCGGAGTTTTTGCAGGCGGTGACCTTGTCGGAGGAGCGGCGACCGTTGTGGCGGCCGTTGCAGACGGTATGAAGGCAGCCGGAGAAATTGATGATTATATGAAGCGATAGACTTTGTTATTTTTATATAGAGGATTTTGAGAATGAAAGAAAGACAGGTAGCAATTGTAACAGGGGCAAGTCGCGGCATTGGAAAAGGCATTGCGATGGAGCTGGCTTCGCTCGGCTTCGACCTTGTAGTGAACTATTTTGACTTTGACGCCGCCGGCAAGCCGGATGATTCCAGAGCCCGGCAAGCACAAAAAGAAATTCAGGACCTCGGAGCAAAATGCGAGATTCTAAGAGGCGATGTCAGCAGCGCAAAGGACCGTGACGGTCTTGTAAGTCTGGCCAAAAGCAAATTCGGCAGATGCGATATGCTGGTAAATAACGCCGGCGTCGCCCCTTTGAAAAGGCTCGATCTTCTCGAAGCGACCGAAGAGAGCTTCGACAGGGTGCTGCGAATAAATCTCAAGGGGCCGTACTTTTTGACTCAGCAGGTGGCTAACTGGATGATCGAGCAGCAGAAGGAGCATCCCGAGCGCGCGTTTCGGATTGTAAATACAAGTTCAATGTCGGCCTATACCAGCTCGCCGGGACGGGGCGAGTATTGCGTCAGCAAGGCGGGTGTTAGTATGATGACTATGCTGTACGCGGACAGGTTGGCCGAGTACGGCATTGGAGTATTTGAAATCAGACCCGGGATCATCGCAACCGACATGACCAGCGTGGTTAAGGATAAATACGATAAGCTGATAGCCGAAGGCCTGACTCCTACCAAGCGTTGGGGCCAACCGGAAGACATCGGCAAAGCTGTCGGTGCTGTCGCCGAAGGCAGGCTTGATTTTTCGACGGGACAGGTCATTAATGTCGATGGCGGTTTTCATTTTAGAAGGCTGTAAAAGTAAGCTGAGGTGAGCTAAAGTGCCTAAAGTGAAAAGTTATAATTTTAAGCACCTTAGGCACTTAAAACTTTAGGCACATGGGAAAAAATTATGGATATAAAAAGTGTAATCAATATTCTTCTCAGAGACGGTTTTATTCTTGTCTTCAATCAGAATAAGCTCGATATCGTCAGGACCGCCGAAGCTCTTATCAAGGCGGGTGTGAATAATATGGAAGTGACCTGCCGGATAAATCAGCCTCTGGAAAAGCTGTCGCGCCTGCGTAAAGAGCTGCCCGATTTCGCGGCGGGGACGGCGAGCCTGATTGACTGGCCCGATATGCTCGATATTTATAACAAAGCCAATCCGCAAGACCCGCTGCCCTCGGTTGAGAGGGTTGTGGATGCCGGTGCGTGCTATCTTGTCTCCGCGGTCAATTTCAGTGACGCCGGTTATAAAAAATACGCCGGGCGGCTTCCGATTATACCGGGATGCGGAACCGCCACCGAAGTGGTAAGCCAGTTTTCAAAAGGTGCTAACCTTTGTAAGGTATTCCCTGCCAAACAGCTCGGCGGCCCGGCGTTTGTCAAGGCAATAGACCCGGCCATACACAAAACCATCAGCTTAGTACCGACCGGCGGGACCAATGCGGAAAATATCCCGGAGTATATCGATGCGGGTGTTCTGGTTCTGGGCGGTTCGTTCAGTATGATTGAAAAAGCTACGATGAAAAAAATCGTCGATGAGCAGGATTACGAGCTTTTGGCGAAGGAATTAACCATCATCAAGCATATGATAGACAGGCTTCGAGCGGACAAATATCTCGAAATAGATTTTGCCGAAGCCACAGTCGAACAAATAAGCCAGGCGACCGGCAGAAATTTCAATCTGAAAGTAAATTAAAGTGACTAAAGTGAACTTAAGTGAGCTAAAGTTATAATTTGAACTTTAGGCATTTTAGACACTTTTAACTTTAGGCATTTTCTTTACTTATAGGTACATTGGAGAAAAATTATGGATACAAGACAGATAGCTAATCAGATTGTTAATATTTATCGTTATAATACTGTAATTGTCGGCGCCGGAGCGGCGGGAATGAACTGTGCCGTGCATCTGTGCGATTTTATGGAACAAAAGGGCGTCAAAAATCCGAAGGAAAGAATCGCCGTTGTCACTGCGGGCCTGGGGCTGGGTGCATCGCGAATGAGCGGCTCGGACAAGCAGACATATTACAAAATCGGCACCAGCCCGGATGTCGCCGACAGCGCCGAAGAATTTGCGAAATCTCTGACGGCGGCGGGGTGCTGTCACGGTGATTCGGCCCTTATCGAAGCGATCGGCTCGCTTCGCGAATTCTATCATCTGGTTCAGGCCGGCGTCCCGTTTCCGACGGATTCTTCGGGCACCTTCATCGGCTACAAGACAGACCACGACCCATACGAACGAGCCACTTCGGCCGGTCCCAAAACGAGCAGGTTTATGAGCGAATGCCTGCAGAAACAGCTAAAAAAATACGGCGTTAAGATTCACGACAAACAGGAAGCCGCACATTTAATAACAGTCGGCTCCGGAGGGGATAAACGCATAGCCGGGATTGTCACCGTCGATAAGAAAAAAATCGGCAAATCGAATCAGGCTGTAAATGTTTTTCTGGGTGCGAATATTGTCTTTGCGGCAGGCGGTCCGGGTGAATTATTCAAAACAACGGTTTACCCGAACGGCCAGCTCGGAATCCACGGCCTGGCCTTGAAAGCGGGCCTGATTGGCGCCAATCTGACCGAGTCGCAGTTCGGCCTGGCGAGTATAAAATTCCGGTGGAACGTCTCCGGGACCTATATGCAGGCGTTAC
>Ga0315548_1000308_pt1 | contig 45531 bp, 38 predicted proteins | sample SalMarSW160110MG_2_FD_202540 | JGI IMG/M metagenome (GOLD analysis project Ga0315548, IMG submission 202540) | Salt marsh sediment microbial communities from the Plum Island Ecosystem LTER, Massachusetts, United States - Salt Marsh Sediment SW1601-110 ... | reverse complement strand
CGGAAGATGCGGTAATATACTATTCCCTTGATGGTTCCGTGCCGGGTGAATATCACGGCCGGGCCCCGAGACGCACACTTTATACCGCTCCTGTTCTCATCGAGCGGACAACATGTTTAAGAGCCAAGGCGTACAAGGATGGCTGGAAATCCTCGAATATTGACACACATACCTATATCTTCCCTGACGATGTGATTGAGCAGCCACAATATCCACCCGACTTTCCAACAATCTGGGGATCAATGAGGGCCGACTATGAAATGGACCCTGATGTTGTCAATGACCCGGCTTATGCACCGACCATAAAGGAAGACCTGCAAACAATTCCTTCAGTATGCATTGTAATTGATAACGACGATCTTTTCGGCTCCCAACGCGGCATCTATGCCAACGCCTCCGGAAGGGGAGTTGATTGGGAAAGAAAAGCGTCAATTGAATGGATCGACCCAATCAAAGTAACCGACTTTCAGGTTAATGCAGGTTTGAGGATGCACGGAGGAGTCGGTAGAACAAGTGGTATAAAGAAGTCACTGAGAATTGTTTTCAAAAACGAATACGGCCCTTCGCAGCTTAAGTTTCCGCTTTTTGAAGACACCAATGTGGAGAGCTTCGATTCACTGGTATTAAGAGCCAGCTGGAACTACTCTTACTTTGGTGACAGTACGTATTGTGAGGGTATAGGAACCGAACATACGCAGTACCTGCGAGATCAATTCGCACGTGATACGGCCAGGGACATGGGAGCTTTAACGCCCTACGGCAGGCATGTTCATCTTTACATCAACGGCCTCTACTGGGGCCTATACATACTGGCAGAAAGGCCTGATGACGGTTTCGCTGCAAACCATCTTGGCGGAGAGAAAGAAGACTATGAGGTGCTAAAGGCAAGTAATGGAACACCACTGGATATCATCGCAGGCAACCGAAATGCCTGGAACACACTGTTCAACATGGCGGCACAAAACTTAAGCAGCGCTGCGGCATACGAATCGATACAACAGTATCTTGATGTCCCCGCTATGATTGATTACCTTTTAATGATATACTTTGTCGGCAGCCGTGATGCTCCTGTTCTGCTTTGTAACGACAATAATCCTCGCAATTTCTATGTGATGCGAAGAAGAGAACCGACAGGCCCGTTTATATTTTTACCATGGGACGTTGAATGGTCACTCGAGTGGCCCGACTGGTGGCGCGCCAATCGAGTCGAGATTGTCGGGAGGGAAAATCCGCACTACCTGCTTAACAGACTTAATTCCAATTCCGAGTTCCGTATGTTGCTGGCAGACCACATTCACCGGCATTTTTTCAATGACGGCGCTTTAACAGCTGCTAATTCAATCGGCCGCTATCTTTTCCGGGCAAATGATATTGAACGGGCTATTGTCGGTGAATCTGCACGATGGGGCGACAGCAAAAGGTTCCGTCCTTACACACGAGACCTCGAATGGGTAGCCGAACGTGACCGCATGGTGTACGATTACTTTTCCATTCGAACGGATATTGTTTTGGACCAGCTCAGGCAGGCGGGCTTCTATCCGGACGTCCCGGCTCCCGAGTTCTATGTTAACGGCCAATCCCAGCATGGCGGATATGTTAACTTCGATGACACAATATCGATGGATACTGCAGAGGGAACCGCCTGGTATACGCTCGACGAAACTGACCCTCGTTTACCCGAGACGACAATCCAGGCAAGCAACCAGATGACATTGGTTTCCGAAAATGCATCTAAGCGGGTTTTAGTACCAACCGGTCCAATCAATGAGGACTGGAAAACCAGGGTGAATTATAGGGACTCGTCATGGCTGAGAGGCAGCGGCGGAGTTGGTTACGACACTGGAGCAGATTATAGAAACTTTTTTGATATCGATTTGTATGATCAGATGTATCAGAACCAAACCAGCTGTTTTATACAGATACCATTTAACATGCCACAAGATACTAATCAATTCAACATTATGACGCTCAGAATACGTTATGACGACGGTTTTGTGGCATACATCAACGGTGTGGAAGTTGCACGGCGAAATTTCACGGGGACGCCTGCCTGGAACTCCAATGCCGACGCAATTCACGATGACTCTGCGGCGGTCGACTTCGAGGACATCAATATCTCTCTACATCTTGACGCACTCCAAACCGGTGACAATATTTTAGCTATCCATGGTCTCAACGTTTCCTCAACAAGTTCCGATTTCCTGATTTCTACTGAATTAGTAATAATTCAAAGCAGCATAACAAACCCATCAGGCATCTCGAAGACTGCGATACAATATAATGAAGCTTTTCAGTTAACTTACAGCACTAATTTGAAAGCCAGAAAACTCAGCGGCAGCACATGGAGCGCGCTCAATGAGGCGATTTTTGCCGTAGGACCGGTAGCGGATAATTTGCGCATCACAGAGATAATGTATCACCCGCAAGGTCCTGCCGGGCAGGATGACCCGAATGAAGAATTCATCGAATTAACAAACATCGGAGCAGAAACAATCAATTTGAACCTGGTAAAATTCACAAACGGAATCGACTTTACATTTCCGAGCGTCGCGCTCGCACCCGGCGAATATGTCGTCGTCGTACAGGACAGCGACGCATTCGAGGCCCGATACCCCACAGAGCCGGGCACGGAAATTAATATAGCCGGTCAATATACCGGCAGGCTGGCCAATAACGGCGAGCGAATCAAACTTGAAGATGCCATAGGTCAAACGATTCTGGATTTCAAATACAAAGACGGTTGGTATGACGGCGCCGATGGCCAGGGGCTTTCTTTAGCTATTGTTAACCCGGCCAATCCCGACACAAACAGTTGGGGCGAAAAAGAATCCTGGCGGGCCGGAACTGTAATCGGCGGCTCGCCCGGTACGCACGACAGCGATCAATAAACAGGCCAAAAGAAACTGTATCCACTATAACGAGACAATGGTGACTATTCCAAACCACCGATGTAGAAGGGACAGATAAGAATTGCTCGGTAATAAGAACATCATACTGCTAAGTTCGATATTAGTCATTTCCCTGCTTATTTCTTCAGGAGCGAATGCTTCCGTCGTTATCAACGAGTTAACGGCCTCCAACGACAACTGTATCCAGGACCCGCAGGGCCAATACGAAGACTGGATAGAAATCCACAACTACGGCGCCGATGACATCGATATAGGCGGTATGTACTTAACGGACGATTTGTCCGTTAAGAACAAATGGCGGATTCCCGATAACAATCCGGCCCTGACCACAATCCCGGCGGGCGGCTATCTTTTAATATGGGCCGACAACGATATCGATGACGACGGACTACATGCGAATTTCAAGCTTGACGCCGACGGTGAAGAAGTCGCCCTGGTTGACAGTGACGGCGCCACCCCGATTGACAGTGTAGCCTTTGACGGCCAGACTACCGATATTTCCTACGGCCGGTTCCCTGACGCCGCAGATAACTGGTCTTTTCTCGCCGTCCCGAGCCCGGGGACGGAAAATAACAATGCATATTCTGGTGAAATTGAAGAGCTCACATTCAGTCACGAAAGCGGTTTCTTTGACACGCCTTTTTTCGTGACAATAGAAACCGAGGGAGTCGAAATATTTTATTCGGTGGACGGCTCCGAGCCATATAAAACCAATGCGCGCGGGACATTATCAGGCACACTTTATACCGGCCCCGTTCTAATCAGTAATACTACCTGCCTGCGCGCCCAGGCCATCAAGCCAGGGTGGCTCTCACCCGGCATCCAGTCACGGGAGTATATCTTCCTCGGGCCGGACGTTCGTAATTTCAACTCCAATCTGCCCATCGCTGTCATCGATACACTTGGCAAGAGTATCAGCCAATACAGGCAGACCTTTGCCTTTGCCGGTTTTATCGAGACATTTTCCGATGGCAGGGCCACTATTACGGATTTGCCCGAGTTCATCGGCAGAGCGGGGATTAATTTCCGCGGTAAAAGTTCGGCCGGCTGGCCCAAAAAACAGTATCATCTGGAGACGTGGAACGAATATAACAACGATGAAGATGTTTCCATCCTCGGTTTTCCACCCGAATCCGATTGGATTTTGCAGGGACCCTATTCCGACAAATCACTGATGCGCAACTTCCTGTCTTATCAGTGGAGCAACGATATGGGCCGATACGCCGTCCGCACGCGGTTTATCGAGATGTTCGTCAATACAGGCGGCGGGTCAATCTCTATGAGTGACTACGTAGGTGTATATGTGCTAATGGAAAAAATCAAGCGAAACAGAAATCGCGTTAATATCACGGAACTTGAACCGGCTGATAATGCCGAAACGGAAATCACAGGCGGTTACATCCTTAAAATCGATAAGCTCGACTCGGACGACCAGACATTCCGTACGAATATCGGCGTCCGCCTGACTTATGTTTACCCGAAGGCAACGGAAATCACACCCCAGCAGAGGAGCTGGATACAAGGTTATATCAGAGATTTAGAGTCGGCTCTGTTCGGCCCCGACTTCACCGACCCGGTCGATGGTTACGCAAAGTATATCGATATCGATTCGTTCATCGACCACCATATCCTGGTCGAACTGACAAAGAACATCGACGGCTTTCGCCTCAGCACATATATGTTCAAGGACCGCGGCGGCAAGCTGAACATGGGGCCGGCCTGGGACTACAACCTTTCATTAGGCAACGCCGACTATTATGACGGCTGGAATCCACAGGGCTGGTACCACGAGGTCGCGAATTTATGGACGCCCGGCCATGAAGGTTATCCTTCATACGAATGGTATCGGCGCCTTTTCGAGGACCCAGAGTTCGAGCTGCGTTACTGGGATCGATGGTACTCACTGCGTAAAGGTGTGCTTTCCACCGAAAAACTACTCGGTGACATCGACATGTACGCCGTACTGCTCGACGAGGCGCAGGAGCGAAACTTTTCCCGCTGGAACATCCTCGGCCGCTATCTCTGGCCCAACTGGTTTATCGCCCATACGCACCAGGAGGAAATCGACTGGATGAAGCAGTGGCTGGAAAGCCGGTTAGTATGGATCGATAGTCAGTTCTTCGCCCCGCCTGTCTTCAATCAGGATGCCGGACAGGTCCCCGGCGGATTAAATCCGATTATAGATTCTCCGACCGGCGCGATTAATTACACGCACGACGGTAGTAATGACAGCGCTCAATAAACAGGTCAAAGAAAACAGAATACACTATATATGCCAAAATGGTATTTTTTACACGAATTAACAATTTTTTAACAAATTTTTAAAAAATATTGTTACAAATTAACGTTTTTCCCGTCTTAAAAATAGACGGAGCATCTTTTATGGCCGAAAAATATTCATGGACCAGGCAGGGATGGTTCTTCCGTAAGTATCTAAAGATGTGCGAGTTCATGATCTTCGGCGCGGATAAATAACTTAAAGTGCCAAATTAACAGGACTAAAAATGTTAGCATATAAGAGAATCTCGCCGCTAAGTTTAATCCATCGCTGTTTCTTAGGCGGATTGATACTGGCAATTTCCCTGGTTGGTTCTACAGGAGCCAACACTACTATAGTAATTAACGAACTGATGGCCTCCAATGATAACTGCATTCAGGACCCGCAAGGCCAATACGATGACTGGATAGAAATCCACAACTACGGCCCCGCCGATATCGATATCGGTAGTATGTATCTTACGGACGATTTGTCCGTTAAGAACAAATGGCGGATTCCCGATAACAATCCGGCCCTGACAACAATCCCGGCGGGCGGTTATCTGTTGATATGGGCCGACAACGACATCAATGATGACGGACTACATGCGAATTTCAAGCTCGACGCCGACGGCGAAGAAGTCGGCCTGGCTGAAAGTGACGGCGTTACCACGATTGACAGCGTCGTCTTTCCCGACCAGTTTACCGATATTTCCTACGGCCGTATTACGGATGCGAATGAAATCTGGTGCTTCTTCGATTCACCAAGCCCGGCGGCTCAAAATGAAAGCGGATACTTCGGCGACGTCGCCAAACCTAAAATCAGCCAAAATCACGGCTTTTACGATGACCCCTTCTCTGTCACAATCACTACCGAGACAGAAGACGCGGTGATATACTATACGCTCGACGGTTCCGTGCCGGGTGACTTTTATGGCCGCGTTCGGAGAGGCACACGTTATACCGAGCCTGTTACCATCAGCTATACGACATGTTTAAGGGCAAGGGCACTAAAGGATGGCTGGAAATCATCCAATGTCAGCACGCAGACTTATATCTTCATCGATTATACAATCGTACAGAATCAGGGACAGGCACGCTCCGACGGCTACCCCTCCAAGTGGAGCAATTATACGGCCGATTATGAAATGGACGAGGACATATATTACGACCCAAACTACAGCGGGCAGATGGCCGATGCTATGCTCTCTGTTCCGACACTGTCAATAGTTACAAATAAAGAATACCTGTTCGGTCAGGTACAGGGAATATACATGCATCCGCTCTCGGAAGGCGACGAATGGGAAAAGCCCGTATCGGTCGAGCTATTTTGCTCAGATGGTTCAAAAGAATTCCAGATTGACTGCGGCCTGCGAATTCAGGGCGGACATTCACGAAAACCGGAAAAATGTCCGAAACACTCTTTCAGTCTTCGATTCAGAAATATTTACGGCCCCGCCAAACTCGAATATCCCCTCTTCGGCGACGACTGGCCTGTGGATTCCTTCGACACACTTCATCTTCGTGGCTTCTTTAATAATGCCTGGACACATGGGACCCCCAACCAGCGGGAACGCGCTCAATATATACATGACCCGTGGATGCGGGTTTCCCTAACGGAGATGGGTAATCCGGATGCGCTCCAGGGCTTCTTCGTCCATCTTTACCTCAACGGTCTCTATTGGGGTATTTACAACCTGCATGAACGGCCGGATAACGACCACTATGTTGCCTATAACGGCGGCGATGCGGATAATGTCGATGCCATTAACGGCGACCCTACATATGTGATCGGAGATTATCTCAATACAGGCTCCGTATCGGACGGAACAATAGATGCCTGGCTTGAACTGAAAGATGTCGTTGCCGGCGGCGACTGGGAGCAAATCTGTGAGCTTATCGATATGGACAACTTTCTCGACTGGACAATCCTGATATATTTCGCCGGTACTACGGATATCAAATACGGCACTAACTGGAGAGCGGCCGGCGGCGGAGAGCAGCGCAAACCCTGGCGTTTTTATTGCTGGGACGCCGAACACGTAATGGAATACGTGGACCAGTTCTGGATAGGCCAGGTGGACGACCCTTCAAGTTTATTGGAACCTCTCGTCAATATAGAGCAGTTTGTTGTACGTTTTGGAGACCGGATTCACAAACATCTTTTCAATGACGGCGCCCTTACAACAGAAAAAAATCTCGAACGCTGGATAAAACTTTCCGACGAGGTTCGTCTGGCCGTGATTGCAGAATCCGCCAGGTGGGGAGATTACCGAAGAGATGTGCATTCATGGCAATATGGCCCGTACTATTTATATACGGTCAATGAATTCTGGATTCCTGAGAACAACTATATCACCTACTATTATTTTCCCGAAAGAAAAGGGTATGCGCTCGATATGTTCCGTATGTACGGCCTGTATCCGTTCGTCGATGCGCCGGTCTTCAATATCGACGGCTCATATCAACACGGCGGTCAGGCTGCAAATAACAGCTCGCTTTCCATGACCGGCTATACAGGAACCGTGTATTATACCCTTGACGGCAGCGACCCGCGCCTTGTGGGCGGGGCCGTAGCAGACGCCGCACTTGACTACTCCGTCACCGGGCCTGTAACATTAGATAAGAGCACAATAGTCAAGGCACGCTCATCGAACGGGCTCGGGTCATTTCAATGGAGCGCACTTAACGAAGCCGTTTATGCCGTAGGGCCGGTAAAAGACAACCTGCGTATAACGGAGATTATGTACCATCCGCAAAATACCGCCGGGCAGGACGACCCGAACGAAGAATTCATCGAGCTCAAAAACATAGGAACAGAAACAATCAACCTGAACCTGGTAAAATTCACAAACGGAATCGATTTCACGTTTCCGAGCGCCGTACTCGCACCCGGCGAATATGTCGTCGTCGTACAGGACAGCAACGCATTCGAGGCCCGATACTCCACAGAACCGGGCACGGAAATTAATACAGCCGGTCAATATACCGGCAAACTGGCCAACAACGGCGAGCGAATCAGACTGGAAGACGCCATGGGCCAAACGATTCTGGATTTCAAATACAAAGACGGTTGGTATGACGGCGCCGATGGCCAGGGGCCTTCTTTAACCATTGTTGACCCGGCCAATCCCGACCCAAACAGTTGGGGCGAAAAAGAATCCTGGCAGGCAAGTGATGTTGTCGGCGGTTCGCCCGGCAGGGATGACAGCGACCAATAACTTTATGTCTTAGACCGGTTTTATATGATCCGTATGTCTATTACACAAATCGGTGAAAACTTTCTCTATAGAATTCATCTCAAAACCTGTTTTGTAGCGAGATCGAGCGAAAAGTTTGTGGTCAAGGCCGGAGGTGAAAAAGGCTCGGAGGCGTACTGATGTACGTCGAGAACCTTTTTTGCCGACAACGAAGACCCACAGACTTTGCAGCCGATCGCAGTCGAAAGAGGTTTTAGGGTGGGTTCTAAATAAGCCCGTCAGAATCTCCAGATAAGCTGGACGCCGAATTCTGTTGTCCTGTTGGCAGGCTCGTAAAAACCACTTTCGACTTCCGAATCTTCGATATCCCAGTACCGGATAAAAGGTTCTACAAGCAGTATTCCGGCCTTGTTTTTATTTCGAAACCGCACGACCCCCCGTAAACCATATCCCTCGCGCTGACGATTATCAAAATCAATCAAACCGACATCGCTCATGTGAGTGTATTGCTTACCCCAGACCAGGATGTCCGCTTCGAACCTCGCTCCCCACGACCAGCCATCCCGTAAGCTTCCGTCAAGCTGATATCCAAACGGCACGTACAGATAATTGGATTCTCTTTCGTAACCGTTCAGATCGAAAGAAGAGTCATCATTGAGATACCGGTATCCGAAACCGGAATATAACGAAGCCAGCCAATCCTCGTCCAGAGCCTCTATACCCAACAGCAGCCTCGTCTCTATTACATAGTCTTCTATATCATCGACCTTGTATGGTGTGCCGCTCGATAATGCACCGTCATAATCCACCTGGCCGCAGGCAAATCTTCCTTCCAGCCGTAATAATCCTTTACCTTCTGAGAAAGATTCTTCCGGCGAGACGGGCACCCAACCACGGTATGTATAGCCTACAACCGTTCCGTAAAAGACGCCGTTGTCTTCCATAGCACCCGGCTCTCTATATCTGAAATGATACACTTCCGACCCTATTTCCCAGGTGTGTCTTTGCAATCCCGTATCATAAGCGGGAAGCTCTTCTTTCGGCGACGGCTTTTTTACTGTGGAAACTTTTTTCGGTTTATTATCATAGACTGGAGCTTTTTCTAATTTGTTCGATTCCTCTTCTTTGACTTTACATCCAGTGACTATTTCCCCCGGAGCATTCGCATCGGCCTGACCGGCCGACGTCGCTCCGTTCGGGTCCGATGTCGCCGGAATAACCTGGTATTCTCCTTCTCCGGATACCTCGTCGGGGCGGTCGGCCAACGATACTACCGCAATACAAAGAACAGCGGGAAATATCATCCGTATCATTGGCGGTTTGTCTTTCATAAAATCTCCACATCTTCCTCCATTAATATAACCATTTTATTAATTGTCTGCCGTGTTACAACATAAAACCTGCACCAAACTCCAAAAAGCTCCGAAGAACTGTATCTTTAATTTCCGGTTTATTTCACCAGACGAACTCGGCAATAATGGGGGTATGGTCGCTCGGGCGTTCCGCCAGGCGCGGATTTTTGTCTATATAACAGGCGGTGCTTTTGTCGGCCATAGTTTGCGTAGCCATGATGTGGTCCAGTCTCCAGCCGCGATTGAACCTGAAAGCATCTCTCATTCGATAATCCCAGAACGTATATTGGCCGGGCTCTTTACAGTGCATCCTGAAGACGTCCACAAATCCCCAGCCCATGACTTTTTTCAAAGCTTTATGAACATCCGGGTGAAAGCAGACATGTCCCGATAATGTCACGGGGTCATAGACATCAATCGGCTCGGGCGCTACGTTCAGGTCCCCCACCCAGACTATCGGGTCGGCGGGTGTAAAGTTCCGCCCGAAAAAAATAAGCAATCGTTCGAACCAGCTCAGCTTGTAATCGAATTTCTGAGAATCCGGTAAATATCCCTGAGGGACATAAGTATTGACGATGGTGACACCGTCGATTCGGGCCGTAATCAGACGCGGCTCATCTTTCGGCTCACCGTCAAAACCGTACCGGACTTTTTCCGCCGGCCCCCTGCTGAAAATCGCGACTCCGTTGTAGCTTTTCTGCCCTTTGAACGCGCACTCATATCCGGTCCCGTCGAACGCCTCCGTCGGGAAATCGGCATCCTGAACCTTGGTTTCCTGGACGCACAATACATCAGGCTGATGTTCGCTTAGCCACCGGAGCACGACAGGCAGCCTGGCTCGCAGGGAATTGACATTAAAGCTGGCAATTTTCATCCGGTTTATTTTAATCTATGAGCCTGTCATATATTCGTTTCTCTTTTTCGTGTTGACAGCAGAATTAAATTTCGTATGGCCTCGGTATCCCGCGCGGTCAGCCAGCGGTCCTCGAATTGTTTTTCCTGGGCAATCTGCGCAATCGCCATCAACGCCCGCAGATGATAGTTTCTTTCGTCCTTACTGCCTGCTAAGACGAACATGATATGTACCGGATCCGGAGCGTTTGAAAAATCAATACCGTCACGAGCACGGACAAGCAGGACGTCGAATTGTTTTTCTCCTTCGATAACTATATGCGGGATTGCAAAGCCCGGCTGGACAACAGTCCCGCCTTCGGCTTCGCGATGGAGAAATTTCTCGAAAAGGACATACTCGTTTACATCCAGTCTCTTGGCCAGTATTTCAGAGACGGTGCGAAAGACCTCCTGGGCCGTTTTTCTGCCCTCGATATCCAGAATTTCACATCCTTTTATCAACTGGTCGAACCTGTCCTCGATAATTTCGTCGCGCTCGAGCAAAATATCCCGAAGCTCATTCTCAAGTGTCACGGTTTTCAGGTCCTTGGCGGTGACACGTTCGACAATGTGCATCGCCGCCGAGGCACGGCTGACACGCTTGGATACATAGAGAAAATACCATAGAACGCTCAACAAAACAAAACCCGCGGTAATAAGCAGCGGAATTTTTCCCATGTCGATAATGAGAAAACCGTAAACAAGAATGGCGAAAATATGGACGTAAGGATACAAAGGCGAGCGGAACTTGGGACGATAGCTTTGTATCCTGCTCTCGCGCATTATAATTACGCTGGCATTGTCAAGGATAAAAATTATTATCATTAGGGTCGAGGCGGTCTTGACAAGCGATTCGATATCGAGAAAAGCGATGGCCACAATCATGAAACCACCCGTAAGCAATACGCTCAGGTGAGGTGTGGCAAACCGTGTATTTACCTGTGCCAGAACCGGCGGCAGCAGCCTGTCCCTGCTCATCGCCATCGGGGACCTTGATGCGGCAAGTATGCCGCCGTTGGCCGTCGTCACAAAAGCAGCTATTGCAGCCAGTGCCAAAAGCACAAATCCCGGCAATCCCATAAATTTTCCCGCCGCCAGCGAAATAGGAGTATAACTGGCGGCCACTTCCCGACCATCCACAACTTTTACGAGTTCCTGTTTATCGAGAACTCCAACCGTAATCACGACCACACCGATATAGAAGATGGTGACAACAAACCAGGCCAATATCATCCCAAACGGCAAATTCCTCCCGGGATTTTTTACTTCCTCGCCGATGCTGGCAACTTTGGTAAGGCCGCCATAGCTGATAAAGACAAGACCTGCGGTCGAAAGAACTTTAAGCCAGCCCTTTTGCAAAAAACCAGAGTATCTAAAAGCTCTCACCGAACCGGAGCCGAGAAGAACGAAAAGACCAAGTATTAAAAGCAGGATAAAAACCAAGAAGATTTGAATTCTGCTTGTATGCTTGACACTGACGATATTGAGGACCACAAAACCCAGACAACAGACAATGCTTATCGCCTTCAGATGCAATTCGCTCAATTGTGTCTCAAGAATCATTTGCAGAACAACTTCTATAATAACAGCCATACCGACAATAGCGAATGCACTTTTGAGCGCCAGTGAAAACCAGCCTGCAAAACCACTGAACAAACCGAACAAAGAACCGAAACTTCTCTCGACAAAGAAATACGTTCCGCCGGCACGCGGCATCGCCGTAGCCAATTCGGCTTTACTCAAAACACTGGGCAGTATCAGAAATGAAGCGATTAGATATGACAATATCACAGCGGGACCGGCCTTGGAGAAAGCGAGGGCCGGCAGGATAAACAAACCCGAACTAATCATCGCCCCGGCGGCAATGGAAAATACATCGACCAAACCAAGTTGTTTTTTCAGGACAGCCACATCAAATTCTTTCGACAATTCGATACTAAATCAAGTGAAAGTAAAAACCGTGTTCGACGGCTTAAAGTCAATAAGATAAATTTCTTTTCCGACCTACTCCCGGCGGATATTCCCTTACAGTCAGCATGTTTTAGTCTGGTCGATTGACGGTATTATTATCTTCTAATTGAATTATTGTCAAGCAGTTACTAACCACACAACTGCTTTACATTTCGATTATTCGTTCCGAATAAACTGCGGGGTGTTAAGAAAATACAGAGGAAAAAAATTACGGGAAAAAGTTGGAGATGAAAACGGCTCAGAACAATGTTATAAGATAAGCGAAAATCCTGCATTCGGTTTCGCTGCGTTTACTGCGATTTCTCGGATTCCTCGGGAGGCTCCGTTTTGGACTTCTTATCCTGAGACTCTTTCGATTCCTTATTCTCGTTTTTCTCGCGTTGAATTGCGTCGTAAATTTCTCTACGATGAACCGGTATGTTCTTCGGTGCTGTGATACCCAATCGTACCTTATCACCTCTGACATCGACGATTATGATTTCGACATCATCGCCGATCATAATTGATTCATCTCTTTGTCTGCTGAGAACCAACATTGCTAACTCCTTTTGCCGGCTGGTCTTACTTTCATTATATTACGAAAAAAACCTGCCTGCTGTTCGTCCTTAATTTTTCAAATATTCCTTTTCCCAAATCCGCATATCTTTAGTTGACTTTGTCTTAGCAAATATATCAACAAACTATATTTCGGCTAATTTTAAGGTCGAAAACAACGATTTTTATTTTTGTCGGATCAGTTAGAGTCGATTATAAGACTTTGTACATGCAAGTACATAGAATAGAAAGACTTATGCAGAAAAAAAGACGCAAAAAAAAGATGTTTCAAATTCCGGGAGCAGTCCGATCCGGCTATTTTAGCTCGTGCTCTCGCCAATACTGATAACGAGCAGTCATCCAGTAACCCCAAATCGAGCCTAATGTGCCAAAAACGACCATTTGTATGGGTAATATAGAAACAACCGCATTAGGGAAAAAAACTGTGGGCCAGAGTTCAACAAGAGTGTTTAACTGGTTTGGCTTGGCATAAAACGTTATTGAGAATGCAGTTACCAAAGAACTTCCAATAATGGGCCATATATAACCGACGTCAAGGTATCTTTTAACTACGAAGGCTGCAATACCAAACGAAATAAATACGGCAAATATTATCTGTCCAACAGCGGGCTGGGCCACAACCGAACCGAATCTGTTATCAGAGAATATAACATCCTGAGCAAGAATTTTAATACAGAACTGGGTTAATAAAACTACAACGACCAAAGCAATTATCGGATTTAAGTACTTATTCTGGCTCGATTTATTTTTTTCTTTGATTTCCTGATATTTGCGGCCGGGACGTATTCTGTACCCTAATGTTACCCCGGCAAAACCCACGATTATTACAGCAAGCCAGAAAATCGGCTCCAATCGAAGTGCCGCAAAAAGCGTCTGGCGCTGTTCAAGAGCCGGATTGAACTGCACAAGAGCAGCTACACTGCCTGTTCTTACAGCCCAAACAGATAATCCGAAAGGTACTGCAAGAATACCGATTTCAAGACCATAAGGCCAGGCGACAAAATATGCAATCAAACCGGTAATAAACGACATTATCAATAAAGTTACTGCCCCATTAACACCTATATATTGAACAAACAGTGTTCCAAAAGGGTCGGGCGGATTATCCCACGGCCAGGCTAAAATGCTCACAAAAACCACACCCACGACAGCCGCGGTTACGATCCTCAATTTCATGATCCAGGATAGTTCCATACTTTTGATTCCCTTACTATTATCGCAATAAAGTAGCATTAAAGACAGCAATGGTCAATAACATATTCGTTCTGTTTATATTGGATACTTATCTAAATAGCTTAAATTTAAATAAAATCCCATTTTCAAAAAGCCGACTACAATTTTGCAGACAAGAGCGAAAACGTGAAAATATGATGTTGTTTAAATATTTGAACCGAGGAATTAAATTAATAGCAATCTACAGGATTTCGTTGATTTTTTTTCTTGAAACAGCGGTGGTTAATGTGGTATAAAATATATAGATGTGAGGTTTGTGATTTTTGTTTCCTGCGGCGTGAAATCTTTGTGATTTCGAGGCAAATTGCAGGAAAAGTGTGGAGTGAGACACAGAGCAGTTATAAAGGGTCTCAAGAAGACACAACCTACATGAAACCGGTCAAATACGGAATATGATAATACCATGCGACTGGGACTAACATCTTTCATATTAATCGGTTATAGTCTCTTTTCACAGAGAAAGCGGTTGTGTCAAGTCGTACAGCGCGTTCCTTTGAAAATATGAAGGTATATTCCAGAGTTCGGCAAAGAACAAGAACGACATCGTTTGTGTTTTTGAAATGGATTGAGATATTCGCCGGAATTCATTGAGATTCAGGAGTAATTTAAAACAATTCATGCTCTATCGCATGGTTAATCGTTCATTGTTCTTATATGGAGTATTATTATGTGTAAAAATCAAATTAGTTTCTGGTGAACTTCTTTTAAATCTTTCATTAAATACAGGAAACCTTTTTAATTGGAGGAAAGAATTATGTTGAAGAACAAATCTGTTAAATTTTCATTGTTTCTACTGTTAATGCTTTGTTTTTTCGTTAACGGTGTCGAAGCAGCAAACATATTATATATCGCATCAATGGACGAGTTGTATATGCCCGGAGATGACGCGATCAAAGCTTATCTGGAAGGCCTTGGGCACACAGTCACGTATTTTGACGACGATGAAGATGAACCCACCACAGAGGCAGCCGCTGCCGCAGCGGATGTGGTCTTTATTTCCGAATCGGTGAGTTCCGGCAGAATTAGACTCGAAATCACCGAGATTGAAACACCCATGGTTACCAACGAGGCATGGGCTTACGATGAGATGGGACTGGCCACAATTAATCCTGTAGCCGCCGACCAGGGCGTCGATGTTGCCACTACAGAAATAGAGATAGTCGCACCGGGACACCCTCTGGCTGCCGGCTTAACCGGAACGGTATCTGTTCTGAACGATATCGTAACCGATCGCGGCACGGCCCGCTTTTCTACCAGCATCCCAGGCAGTGCGGCTACCGTAATTGCACAAGCCACCTTATCCGACGGTATAACTTACGATGTTATTTACTATTATGAAAAAGGAGCTCAACTGGCTTTACCTCCTGCAGACGGCAGCCCCCGAATAGCCGCTGATATCAGAGTGTGTTTTGGTTTTGATGAGATATCATATCTTGGATGGAATGAAAACGCCTTTTATCTTCTTGAAGCGGCAATTAACTTCGCGCTGGGTATAAGAATTCAGCCGGAAGCCTACAGCCCGAGTCCGGCCAACGGAAAACAAGAGGTACCAAGAGATGCTGATCTTAGCTGGAGAAAAGGAGTTTTCGCCGAGACGCACAACGTTTACTTCGGAATGGATTTCAACGACGTCAACGAAGCCGGCTTAACCGATCCGCGAGGCGTACTTAAAGGCGAAAACCAGAGTGATACAAGCCTCGAGCTCGACACTCTTGAATTCGGCAAAACATATTACTGGCGAGTTGATGAAGTAAATGCTCCGCCGGATACCACCACTTACAAAGGCGACGTCTGGAGCTTCACAGTACTAAACTTCATAATAGTCGACAACTTTGAAACCTACGACGTTAATGACAAAATATATGAAGCCTGGTCAGACTACGCTGTGAATAATACAGGCATGACTGTTGGTTACTTCGATCCTCCCTACGTTGAGGAAACAACAGTTCACACCGGTTCTCAATCCATGCCTTTGTATTATGACAACGATGGGACGGTAAACGAGGGAACCGCTCTTCAAAAGACGGGAACATTATATTACTCTGAAACAAAATACCCGTTTGACAATGCGCAGAATTGGACCGCGAATGATGTTGAATCCTTATCACTATGGCACAAAGGGTATTCTGAAAAAGTCGGCGATTTTGTTGAAGAATCGGGCGGCATCTATACCATGACTGCCGCGGGCACAGATATCTGGGACACCGCCGATGAGTTCCACTTCGCATATAAAGAGGTTGCCAGCGGTTCCTGCCAGATTATAGCAAAGGTCGATAGTCTGGAACCCATTAATAAAGATTCAAAAGCCGGTATTATGATTCGTGACTCACTCGATCCCGGCTCGAAAAACGTAACTCTTCTGCTTACACCCGACCCTGAAAAGGGGCTTAGGTTACAGGTTCGAAACGCTTTCGGCGGTGTATCAACAAGAGCAGACGCGGATATGGACCCGAACGCTATGGCACCTTACTGGCTGAAATTACAGCGTACATCAGGCGGTCTTGTCAGAGCATACCGTTCGCCGAACGGCACCGATTGGACACAGTTCGCCCTCAGGCAGATGTCGATGCAGATGCCTATCTACATTGGTCTGGCGGTGACCAGCCACGTTGTTACAACACCTTGTGAGGCTAAATTCTCCAACGTCAGCTTCGACAATGCCACCCTTACTTCACAGGCATGGTCTCATCAGGACATAGGCATAATAAGCAACGACGCCGAGCCTATGTATGTGTCAATCAATAACACAACAATATATAATGATGATCCGAACGCTTGCCTGGCAGACGAGTGGACAGAGTGGATTATCCCTCTGCAGGATTTCACAGATGCGGGTGTTAACCTTTCCAGTGTGAATTCCCTGGGTATCGGCTTTGGTAACAGCGGCAGTACGCAGCCCAATGGTGAAGGTACTATATTCATCGATGATATAAGGCTGAATCTGCCCCCGGTGGAATAAACCGGTAAAATAAACATCAATTGTATTGATGTTCAAGTATTGTTTTTTTTCGGGCCTATACCGAGCAATTCGGTATAGGCCCCGACTTTTTTAAATGATTAGAGTTTCTCCGGAACGGACAACACTAATACATAATCTCCGACATTGACATTCGGCTCTTATTTTAAAGAACGTAACTATTTTTCCTTGCTATGACCGACATATATGGTAGATTACGTTTTTGTTTATAAAGGAGTAAAGGGGTACGGAAAGGAAGCTATGAGTCGGTCACGAACCTATCATCTTGATTCCAAAACAAAATCGCATTCGAACACAGCTCTTCGCGGCGATAACAAAAAACGTATCAGTATTTTTAATGGAGGCCAGGCGACAGCCATCCTCCGTAAGGAGTCCACAGGACAAAACAAGATCATGGTAGCCGGTAAGAGATTCCATTTAATCGGCGCCGGTGGTATCGGGATGAGCGGATTAGCAGCGCTGCTGATAAAAAACGATGCAATCGTGACAGGTTCGGACCAGACGCCGACGAACGTAACGAATAGTCTTCGCAGGCTCGGCGCCGATATAAAAATCGGGCATGATGCCGAAAATCTCGACCCGCAAACGGATGCAGTCGTCATCTCGGCGGCGATAAGAGAAAATAATCCCGAGCTTCAAATCGCCCGGCAGCGAGACTGCATAATCTATAAGTATGCGGAAATGCTGGGCGAGCTGATGAGTTTTTACGATGGGATAGCAATAGCCGGCACTCACGGTAAAAGCACGTCGAGCGGCTGGCTGACATACCTGCTCAAGCAGGCCGACGTCGATACGAATTTTATTATCGGTGCTCAAATCAGCCAACTGGGCCTCTCTTCCGGCGTTGCGGATAGTAATTATTTCGTAGCCGAGGCCTGTGAATATGACCGAAGCTTTCTCAATCTCAGGCCCAAAGTCGCCTGTGTGCTCAATATCGAGCAGGACCATCTTGATTACTACAAAAACGAAGCTGAAATTATCGAGGCCTTCGGTGAATTCGCCCGGGGCACGAAGCCCGGCGGCGTAGTCGTTGCCAACGGACAGGATGTAAACGTGGCAAAGGTACTTATGGATTCGGGCCTGCGCCGGAATAATGATTTAGCGCGTTGCGAAACCTTCGGGCTGGATGATAGCTGCGACTATCACGCAGGGAATATTTCGCTGGAAGACGGTTTTTATGTCTTTGATGTTTATCATAACGGCCAATTACTGGGCAGGACTAATATTTCTTTGCCGGGAAGACATAATATCTTCAACGCCCTTGCGGTAATAGCGATGGCCGCGAACATCGGACTCGAACCGAAGCTGATACTCGAGCTTTTGGGCGGCTTTACCGGCATGGACCGACGGTTGATGCTCAAGGGCCGGTTCGAGCATATCACAGTTCTGGATGATTACGCCCACCATCCCACGGAAATCAGGGCGTCGCTTGCAGCGATACGACAGATGTATCAACCGAAGCGGCTTTGGTGTATATTTCAGCCGCACCAATACAGCAGAACAAGATTTTTGCTTAATGATTTTACTGAAAGCTTTAAGCTTGCCGATGTAACAATTGTGCCGGAAATTTATTTTGTTCGGGATTCTCTTTCGGCCAAACGGCAAATTAACTCCCGGATACTGGTCGAGCGAATACAGGCCAAGGGAACCGAGGCGTTGTTTATCGATGGCTTTGGGGCCATTTGCGATTATCTTAGGAATAATGTCAGCCCTGGCGATGTTGTGGTTACGATGGGCGCAGGTGATATTTGGAAAGTAGCGGATGAATATATTCAGTGGTTTAGAAGAAATAGTTGAAACCGATTATCAGTTGGCCAAGCAGACATGGTACGGTCTTGGCGGGCCCGCCGATTATTTTATCAGGCCAAAAACGACGGAGCAGCTCAAAGAAGCCGTACTGAGATGCAACGAGAACAGAATCGGGATTCACGTAATGGGATTCGGCTCCAACCTGCTTATCAGCGACGATGGTCTGCGGGCGGCGGTCATCAAGCTTCAGGCGGAACAATTCGCACAGATAGAATTCAACGGCCGGGAGGTTACAGCCTGGGCCGGAGCGGAATTGAGCAAACTGGTCCTGGAATGCGTCCAGAAGGGGCTTTCGGGCCTCGAAGCCCTGACCGGCATACCCGGTTCGATAGGCGGTTCGGTAAAAATGAACGCAGGCGGCAACTTCGGGGACTTCGGGGCGGCGATAGAATCCGTTACGCTGATGGACAGCGAAGGCAGTGTCTTCGAAAAGAGCAAACCGGAGCTGGTATTCGATTATCGCCGAACAAACATAACGGCAAAATTCATCCTAAACGCCAGGCTGAAACTTAACGAAGGTGACCCAGACCAGATTATGCGAACGATTCAGGAAATCTGGATTTACAAGAAGAACAATCAGCCGCTGAATACGAAAAATTCCGGCTGCATATTCAAAAATCCAAGGGGCGTTTCAGCCGGGGCGCTGATCGACCGGGCGGGCTTAAAAGGACTGCAGATAGGCGGCGCAATCGTCAGCGAAAAACACGCTAATTTCTTCATCGCGGAAAAAGGATGCAAGAGTCGTGACATCCTAAGGCTGATAGATACGGTAAAGCAGAGAGTCAAAGAACAATTCGATATCGAGCTGGAGCTTGAAATAGAAATCTGGAATTAATAATTTCTTAAGTACGACCAAATTGGAAACATCAAACGACAAAATAAAAGTTGCCGTCCTGACCGGCGGAATCGGAGATGAGCGAGAAATAAGCCTTCAAAGCGGGAAATGTGTCTCCGAAGCACTGAGGCAGGCCGGCTTTAATGTCGCAACGGCGGACATACGGCCGGACAAACTCGATATACTTCAGGACGAGAGCATCGATTTGTTTTTCCCCGCCCTACACGGGCAGTTCGGCGAAGACGGGCAGCTCCAGCAAATCCTCGAAGACAAATCGCTTGTCTATACCGGCAGCGGACCGACGGCCAGTTATGCGGCTTTCGATAAGATGGAAAGCAAAAAGTTTTTCGCCGAGACGAAAGTGACGGCACCGGCAGCGATAGAATTTGACACACGCATCGAGAACGGCAAACTCACAGAACAACTACGATATTTAGCCGACAGATTTGTAGTAAAGCCGATAAGACAGGGAAGCAGCGTCGGTGTGAGTATCGTATCGAGCCCCGAAGAGGCGATTAAAACCGCCGTCGAGACGCTCGATAAATTCGGCAGTTGTATGATAGAAGAATTCGTACCGGGCCGGGAGGTGACTGTCGGCGTTCTTTGCGGCCGGGCTCTGCCGATTATCGAGATCAGAACGAAAAGCAGCTTTTATGACTATCATGCAAAATACGTCGATGAGCAAACCGAATTCCTTTTCGACACGATCACCAGGCCATCCACTGCGGCACGCATCAGCAAGGCGGCGATCGATTGCTTCGAAGCTCTCGGCTGTCGGCATTTCGCAAGAGTCGATTTCATCCTGAGCGAGGATGACATCCCGTACGTTCTGGAGGTTAATACAATCCCCGGTTTTACAACACATTCGCTTTTACCGAAGGCCGCAGCCAAGGCAGGATTTTTAATGAGTGATTTGTGCAAAAAAATTGTCGATGCGGCTTACTCATCGATCGTGGAATATCAAAGGTGACATCAAATAACCGTGGCCAAAAGTAAAAGCAACAAAAAAAGACGAATATCATTCAGGTTCGGAGCCTTGCGAGCGGGGAAAAAACAAAAAACAAGCCGGCTCGGACCTGGCTTGCTAAGGGTGTTAAACATATTATCCGTTGCCCTTGCCGTGACCGCCGCAGGAGCGATTCTTTATTATGGCGAGAAATACGTAAAATCCATCAAGCCCGCAGGAACAGGCCCGGTGGTGCTGATGGACACTCCCGGATGGGTCGGCGAGCAGTTGAAAGCGAAAATCCTCACCTACGCGGGCGGCAGGACTTTCAGACTTGATGAAGATGCCGCTCATCTGGTTGCTGAAAATCTGGAATCCGTCGCCTGGCTGCACGATATCAAGGCACTAACAACCGACAAATCGATTCAAGTACATGCCACGTTCAGAAAACCAATTGCTCTTGTCAAATCCGGTTTAAGCCCATTTTATGTAGATGCCGACCAGGTCGTACTCGATTATGTACCGATGCCGCATCTTTTAATAGTACAAATAAAAGGGCTGTCTATGATGACAAAGGTCCCCCGGTTTGGAGATGTATGGTATCAGGATGACCTGGCCGCAGCGATAATGCTAATAGACCTAATCAACAGAAGGGACAAATCCTATATACCTCATAAGCCTTTACTCGGTGAAATCGCCGCTATCGACGTGAGCAATTACAACGGCAGGAAGAACAAGCGGGACCCACACATCATTTTTTACACAAGAGACAACACCACAATAATATGGGGTGCGGAACTCGGCACATGGCAAAAGTATCTGGAATCCACGGATGAACAGAAACTGGCCAAGCTCTATGGCTACTATAAGGATAAAGGAACACTCTCAGGCGGTGTCAAATATATCAATCTGCGTGACCCGCGTGACAATATCCCCCTGCCGATTGACAAATATTAGACGGCTTCGGGACCATTCAATGCACAAGCCAAATCGGTATAACGATAGGGAATCTCAAATTTCAGGCATATTGATTTGAGCTTTTCAAGGGCCGCTTCACTTAAAGAGCTTTGGAAATCCACATCCCCCCTGCAACAGAAAATCCTGCAGCCGGAAAAACGATATTCGTAAACAGTGCACTTTCCGTCGATATTATAGGGACATCGGCCCGTCGGCATCGGCAAAAGGTTATCGACATTCAGGTACGCCGCCAGATACATTAATTCCGGTACGGTGACAAAGAGGCGGTGGTCGAAGGCGCCGAAATCGCAACATTTTCCACAGGCATTGCACCTGCCCGCTAAATCGCGGTTGTCACAAAGCTGTTTATCGATCCAGTTATAAATTTCAGCTACTTCCTGCATGAGTCTTTTTTTTGTTTGATACCCTGCCACCATTTTTTGTCCCCCTTGATTTTCTGTATCTGCTCGAAGCTGTAGAGTTTTCCGCGATTTATACCGGGACATTTTTGTGCCGTTTTATTCCAGGCGTTGGAGCTTGAAAGATTGTCCGACCAGAAAGGCCATGTCCTGCACTGGCTCGGCCTTACCTGATAAATCACGCACTGCTTTCGCCCGTCGATTTTCCGCAGGAATATGCAGTCTTTCGTGATACTTTGTTCGATTATTGACGTACGAAGGCCCACACGTCTCAAATATTCCCGCCTCAACTGCTTTACAGAAATCTTTAGAAAATCGGCAATCAGCTCGATCTCCGGCCGGGTGACCCAGATATAGCCCTCTGACGGCCCGGAGCAGCACCCACCGCATTCGGCGCATTCAAAATGCAGTCCGGCGGCATACCAGCAAGTTTTTTTCTTAAAAGACATTTCACCACTTGAGGACCGCACCGGTGTCGGCACTGGTCGCCATTGAGGCGTATTTAGCCAGGCAGCCTTCGGTTATACGCGGCTTCGGCGGCTGCCATGCTTTTTTTCGTTCGGCCAATTCATCATCGGACAGCTTTACATTTATCGTATTGTTAGGAATGTCAATTTCTATGATGTCACCGTCTTTTAATAATCCGATAGGCCCACCGACCGCCGCCTCCGGGCTGATGTGACCGATACAGGCGCCACGTGTGCCGCCGCTGAACCTGCCGTCGGTAATTAGAGCGACGGAGCCGCCCAGACCGGCGCCCATAATATAGCTGGTCGGACTGAGCATCTCCTGCATACCCGGACCTCCTTTGGGGCCTTCGCAGCGGATTACAACAACATTACCGGCTTTGACTTTGCCGGCGAGAATCCCTTCGCAGGCATCTTCCTGGCTCTCGAAAATAACCGCAGGGCCGGTATGCGTGAGCATCTCCTTTGCAACGCCGGCGGTTTTTATCACGCCGCCCTTGGGAGCGAGATTACCCGTTAGAATCGCCAGGCCGCCGGTCTTGGAGTACGCATTATCGAGCGAATGAATCACCTCGGATTTTTTTATCCCGGCGTCGGCGATATTTTCCTCGAGTGTCTTGCCGGTAACAGTAATACAATCGGTATTAAGAAGATTCAGGATTTGACTTACCTCATTTAGTATCGCACTTACACCGCCGGCGGCATCAACATCCTCGACATGAAATTTGCTCGAAGGTGACACCTTGCAGATGTTCGGGCATTTGGCGGAAATCGAATTTATGCGATCAAGGTCGTATTCGATACCGGCTTCGTTAGCTACCGCAAGAGAGTGCAGGACGGTATTGGTCGAGCCGCCCATCGCCATATCCAGGACAAGGGCGTTATCCAGCGACTTTTTACTGATAATATCGAGCGGCTTGATGTCCTTTTCGATAAGGGTCATAATCTGCTTGCCCGCGGCTTTATAAAGCTCCTGCCGCTTCGGGTCAACCGCGAGGATTGTCCCGTTGCCGGGCAGCGCCATTCCTATCGCCTCGCAAAGACAGTTCATCGAATTGGCGGTGAACATCCCCGAACAGCTTCCCTGGGTCGGGCAGCCGGTGCATTCAAGCTCGGCCAACTGGGCTTCGTCGATTTTACCGGCGTTGAATTCAGCCACACCCTCGAATATACTGATAAGGTCAACCGTTTTTCCCGCTTTTGTTTTCCCGGCCGCCATAGGTCCGCCTGAGACAAAAATCGTCGGAATGTTCAGCCTGACGGACGCCATCAGCATTCCCGGCACGATTTTATCGCAGTTGGGGATACAAATAAGACCGTCGAAACAATGCGCCCGCACCATCGCCTCGACCGAATCGGCGACTATCTCACGCGAAGCCAGAGAATATTTCATTCCCGTATGGCCCATCGCAACGCCGTCGCAGATGGCTATGGTATTAAATTCAAAGGGGACTCCACCCGCTTCGCGAACGGCCTGCTTGACCACCTTTGCAACCTTGTCCAGGTGAACGTGACCGGGCACAATCTCGCAGAAGCTGTTGGCAACACCGATAAACGGCTTTTTCATATCCGAATCACTGACACCGCAGGCACGAAGCAAACCACGATGGGGCGCACGCTGAAAACCTTTCTTGACCATATCACTTTTCATAATCATGTATCTCCAAAAAAATGTAAAACAAGCCAAAAAGGCCATTGTAGCCGTTGATTAGAGACAATTAAAGAAAAATCGGTTGTCTTTATACATATAGAATGTACAATTACACAACAAATCGGACATAAACACATTTTAGGAAAAGAAACGATGAAAAAAATTAAGAATTACGGTCCGACGGCATGTATGGTCGTCTGCATACTGCTTTCGACGTTCGGTTGCGCCGAACGCCGGGGAGCAACCGACAAATCCGAAATCGAGGTCGGCAAAACAACCACAACCGGCGACGTAACCAAAAAACAATCAACCGCCGTCCAACTGGCCCTGAAGTTCAATCCGCACGATTCGACAACATACAAAGTAACCGTAGAAACCGGAAGACAGGCGACATGGGAAGGCATGCCCGAAAAGAGACCTTCAGAATTCAAAGGTGGCCACAGCGGCAATAAAATGGAGATGACCTTCGACCAGCACATTCAAAGCATCGACGACAATGGCGACGCCGTTGCAAAAATCACAATCAACAAGCTCATATATCAGATGAAAGTCACCGATAATCTCGTTCTGGACTTCGACAGTTCGAGGCAGGATGACATGAAAGGGCCTCTGGGCAAGCTGATAGGAAAAAGTTATACGATAGAGATAACACCATCCGGCCAGGTTTCAAAAATTATCGATGTAAATGACATTATGGCCGCTGTCAGTGACGGCGCACCGGCCGACAAGACAACCATTAGATTACTCTCGGTCAACGCAATCAAAGCCCGGCATACTATTCCCGGATTGCCCGCCGAGCAGGAAAATTTAAGTGCAGGCCAAAGCTGGGACGATGCAAAAAGTTTTTATTTCGACCAGATGGGCACTAAATCATACAGCAAAACATATACGCTGGAAGAAATAAAAGATGCGGGCAAGCGCCGGGTCGCCGTAATCCGAATGAACGCCATCCCTTCGGCCGGGCAAGTTAGGGAAGAACAAACAACGCTTCCCTTTCCGTTCGACAGTACCGAGACATATACAGGCCAGACAAAACTGAATCTGTCCGAAGGCAAAGTGGAACAGTGCAGCGAAAAACTGCTGACAGAATGGATTATCGTCGATCCTGCATCGTCGGAAGATGAAAAGCCCGATGCGATAAAAATGTCCGCATTAAATAGCTTCAGCATAGAGAGAATAGATTAGAATCAAACTGCAAATTCGCTCGAAAGGAGTACGATTGAGAACGATACTAATTTTAACGGCCGTCCTTTCTCTTGGTATCCTGACCGGATGCGAACCCAAAACTGGAAAGACAATATCTACAGGCTCAAGCGAAGCAAAAGTGCTCCTGACTGTGGATTTTAAGGACGGTCAAACGCTGCGATATAAATTCCTCTCCGGCAGAGACATAATTATCGACTGGGAACCTTCGAAAACAGATATCGAACAGCAGCAGACCACTCTGAGCAAATCCTCCGAGTCGATGGAAATGATAATTGCATACACTCCGGTCGAAATAAACCCTTACGGCCTGACGACCGTCAAAGCGACCTGCGAGTCGGTCGGCGTAAGACGCAGCGACGGCACACAAAAAGACGCGGTGAAATATTTCGCCGGTAAAACTTACACGTTCAAGGTCGGCCCTACGGGTAAAATAGAAGACAACTCACAACTAAACGATCTGGTCAGGGAAATCGGCACAAAAGCGTTCCAGCCGGATACCGGAAGGGGCAAAATCAAGGAACCAGATATGATTGGCGATTATATCGCCTCGCAATGGTTTCTCTGGGACGCCGTCTCCAGTATAGAGAATCCCTCCGAAGGCGTCGATCCCGGACAAAGCTGGCAATCGAAATTGTCCGTTCCCACCCCGATGGTTTCGCGGGAAGCGCGGAACGTCACCTACAAGCTCGAAGAGATTCGCGAAAGCGAAAAGGGCCGGCTCGCAGTGATAAGCGGCACCTACAGCAAGGCCGACTCGGCGTCGCAAAGCTGGCCGATACCTTATACGGGCAGATTTCAAATGAGAGGTAAATTCGGTTTTCTCGGAAATTATAAACTCCTGGATCTGCAGGGCAGCGGCGAAGAGGTTTTCAATATCGACCTGGGGCGAACGGAAAAATACAATCAGCAGTACCAGGCGCGGCTGCAGGCGACGATACCGCTGGGCATCGGTGAAAGTCCCGTGATAACAATAAAACAAAATCTGTCGATGGACCTTCTCGAAGATTAAAACGCCGTTTGCGAAATAAGTAACGAAAGATAAATTATGACACACGATAATCTATGGGCTCCGTGGCGAATCAAATATGTTCAGGGCCTGGACGAAAAACCATCCCCCGCCAAAAACAACAAGGACCAGGCCGATGAAGGCGGCGGGTGCTTTATATGCCATAATCTCGAACACCCACAGCAGGACAACGAGAACATGGTGCTCTGGCGAACAAAAACGAGCATCGTCATACTGAATCGCTTTCCTTATAATAACGGCCATTTACTTATTGCTCCGGCCAGGCACATAGCGGAACTCGGCCAGGCGAACGACGAGGAACTGCTGGATTTGACCAGGCTCATCCGAGAATCGCAAAAGGCCCTGTCACTTGCTATCAAACCTCACGGCTTCAATATCGGGATGAACTTCGGCCGGGGTGCGGGCGCCGGGCTGCCGGGCCATCTGCATATTCACGTCGTGCCGCGATGGGACGGGGACACGAATTTTATGAGCGTCTGTAGCGATACCAAGGTCATCAGCCAGAGCCTTGCCGAGCTTCTTGAGCTGTTGCAGCAAGTAAGCAAAGAGCACAATCTCCCCGGTTTATAAAACATTACACGAAGTGTGAGATATGTCTGAGAAAATCGCTGATTATGCAGTGACACAAAAGAGCAGTCGGGGCCGGACCTACCCGGAAAAGCCGCACCCCTACCGCTCGGACTTCGAGCGCGACCGCGACCGCATTATCCACTGCTCGGCATTTCGACGGCTCGAAGGCAAAACGCAGGTCTTCACGCCCGGGCTGGACGACTATTACCGCACCCGCCTGACCCATAGTATCGAGGTGGCCCAGATAGGAAGGACCATCGCCAAGGAGCTGCGGCTAAACGAGAGCCTGACCGAGGCGATATGCCTGGCGCACGATCTGGGACATCCGCCCTTCGGCCATGCAGGCGAAAAGGTGCTCAACGACCTGATGCACGAGCTTGCCCCAAAACAGGCGAACGGCGGTTTCGAGCACAACCGGCAGACTCTGCGAATCGTCGATTTGCTCGAACATCCGTATCCGGATTTTATGGGCCTGAACCTGATGTACGAGACCCGGCTCGGCTTAGCGAAACATCGAAGCCCATACGATACTCCGATGAGCGGTACTTTCAGCGAAGCGAACTGCTCGCTCGAAGGGCAAATCGCCGACATTGCCGACCGTATCGCATACAACTGTCACGACCTCGAAGACGGCATGAGGGCAGGTCTAATCGATGGCGAGAAATTAGATATTAAAATCGTCAAACGGGCCGAAAACCAGATTAAAGCAGGCGCCATCGGCAACCATACCATTCGCAGGACAAGAACCGCAAAAGCGATTATCGATATGCTTGTCAGCGACTGCCTCGAAACGAGTAAGAAGATGCTCGCCGATGCGAATGTCAAAACTGTCGGCGACGTTTATTCCGCCGGCGAAAACTTCATTACAATATCGGCCGAAAGCGAGGCCGAGCTCGCCGAGCTGGAAGAATTTCTAATGCAGAATTTTTACACACATCCATCCCTGCTTCAAACCTCGGGCAAGATAAGGACCTGGCTGGAGAAACTATTTAAGAGATTTTGTGACAAGCCGGAGCTTATGCCCGGCTACTTCCAGCGATTCATTAAGGAGCAGGGTCTTCATCGAACGGTCTGCGACTATATCGCCGGCATGACCGATAGGTTCTGCTTAAACCTACTGGAAAAGTAGGCAATTACCTCAAAGATTGGCTTTGTTTTTTCAAACCGCGGATTACACGGAGCCAGCGGATTAGCAAAATGCCGCTTTTGTTCGTATTATGTTATTTTCAAAGAACTTACGTTATTCCTCCTGTTTCAGATTTAGGATTTCGTACTTCGAATTTCCGGCCGCAGGCCGGCGAATTGGGTTTGTTTTTTCAAATTAGTTTTTTACCTCAAAAAGCTGGTTTTTCTATGATTTTGCTCCATTCGGCCCCACTTAGGTTATTCTTTTAACTTTACACTTTGAACTTTTAACTTGAATTGTTCCCTCCGCTATTCTGGGCCATTCCATCGGCCAACTTTATATAATACCCCTGCCTGGCGGGCATACAAGGAGATTCCCCATTTTTTAGCGAAAAATGACGTTTACATTTGACTCGTTACTCGTGCTGCGTATCGCGTCTGCCGTAAGGCATCCCCGAGGGAGCGCGTATTGCAGACGGCGGATAACTTCGCTGTCATCCTGAACAAAGTGAAGGATCTGGCCAGCGAATTGATGGACTCCTGCAAGATGGCAAAAAAATGTACCGCGGACCTTAAAATTCCTATTAATTTATATCGTAATGTTATGTTAGCAAATGCTATCCTGTCTATTCTCCTCTTCGTCCCGCTTTGAGCAAAGGTCACGACATTTTTTTGAATCCATCGAAATAATCTCTTTTTTCAACTGTGGCTCACCCAACAAACTATTAGGTGCATATTGCGATTTTTCAAGCCAACTAGCAAATTCCTCAACGTATTGCTCGTTTGTGCGAGATTTATGTCCTTGATGTGGATGTATCATGGGTAAAAAGTCGCTCCGAAGACAAATGGGGTTATCACCAAAATAGTAGAAGTGATCCGAAAGGAGCGCATTTTTACCACCCAAGTCGGTTGCGCGATTATTTTCTTTGTGTACACACGGTTCCACCAGTGGATCGCCTGGTGAAACAAAATCGTATATGCAATCACCAACCTTTCGACGGAAATCGGAATTCGACCAATCAGGAATTTTCCCCGGTAGATTACTTTGACAATAGTTGTAATAATCCCGCATAGAAAGTTTTCGTGTGACCTGCATCGCATACACAACAGACGTTGATATATCACCAATCGGAGAATTTTTAGATCCAATACCAACAATCCAATCGCCAATCTTGGCCACACGACGAATTGCAGGCTTACAAATTACAAGCGTGCAAACCCCCCAATATGGATTTGGTGCCGCCCCCTCATCATACCGTAAGCAATATGAATAAAGTGTCATGTCAGATACCCCCAATCATAATGCAACTTACAATTTTTATTTTTTTTCAGCTTCGGCATGCTTTTTCCTTTTAGGTTAGTCTGCCGGTTATAAACGAAACCTAAAATGGTAAACATCCCTAATTTCCTAAGTTTTTTCGAAAACCAGCGACTTTTATTCTTTGGCTACAAATTCACCGCAACCTTGATGATGATCCGTCAATGGCCATCTTGTTACTTTATATAAAGTCTCCTTTTCGATTTCAAAAATATATGGTAAAGGAGCTTTACAATGACATTCGCCTGTATTATCTTTGAATGGTTTCCAAAATTTACATTCTGTGCACAAGTTATCCATTTTCCCATCCTTAATTTGTTTATTTTCAGCTTCGGTCTGTTTCTGCTTTTTTGGGTCTGCACATCATCAAAAAATATAAAATAGTTAACGATCCTGATTATTAAACTCCTCAATATTTTTTAAGTATTTATTAGCAATAACCTTTGAGAATGTTTTTAAATCTTCATAATTTAAATAAACTTCGATTGTAAAATTTTCATTCCATCCTAAGGCATCTTTATCATCAGAATTTTTTTGAGAAGGATAACATCGAATAACAACTCCCTTCCAGTATGACTTTTCAGATTGTGATTCATAAAATTCATCTCTCGCAGGCCTAATATTATGGTGTGCTATCCCATGTCTTAATCTTCTTAAAAGTTCATCTAATAATAGATTATTTGCATCTTTTATTTTGAATTTAGTCGATTTCAGAATAAGACGTTTTTGATTGTAAACATCACCATTTTCATCAACAAGTTCCACGGATCCAATAAAAAAGTCTTTAATTTCTTTAATTTCTAGTACTCTGTCTTTCAAAAATGAAGAATTAAGATCGAAATATTTTCGTTTATAATATTCATGTGGAAGAACTATGAGAGTTAATAAAGAATTGATTAAATGTGTAAATTCAAATTGTCCCCTATAATCATCCAAGTTTCGAATCGTTCTTTCTATTAAGCGCTTATCAAACGTATTAATTTTTGGATATCCCATAATACAAATCCAAAGTAGCAACGGTGTTTAAATTGTTTTCTGTAAACCTTGTTAAAGTTAGTACAAAGATACTTAATCCAGGATGTCTCGCTTCCGTCTTCGCCCTCAAGTTGCACCTAAGGCACAAGCTACGCCGGACAAGTCGCTCGCTAAAGGTTGATGTTTGTATTATAGGCATTATTTATAAAAACCTCAAATGAAATCTAAGGCAAGGGGATTCTTAGCGAATTAGAGGATTAGTTCATTAGAGAATTAGCAATCCAGAGTAGAATGACATTAACTAAGATTAACACTTTTTATCAGATTCCTCCACTTCGCCCCTAAAGGGCTCCGGTCGGAATGACATGGGGCTGTGATATGACAATAATATTCTTTGATAAACTTTTATTTTTGAGTTACACTTCTGCGATATGAAAAGATTACTTACATCGTGTTTCGGGCTTGGTCTGCTGCCATTGGCACCGGGGACGTGGGGTTCGCTTCCGCCGGCCGTCATGTTCGATTTGTTAGGTTATATCGGGGCGACGCCAGCCACGATAGCAATTGTGATGGCGGCATTTATCTTGGCGGCTTCGATTATCTGTATAAAATTCGCACCGGCGGTAATCGCCCTTACGGGTAAAACAGACCCGGGTGAAGTCGTTGTCGATGAAGTCGCCGGTCAGGCGGTGACTTTTTTAGCTATTGTGCCTTTTTTGAGTACGTTCACAACAGGTCAAATCTGCACTACAACGGCTCTCGGATTTTTGCTGTTCAGGTTGTTCGATATTGCCAAGCCGTGGCCGATACGCAAACTCGAAAAGTATCCGGCCGGCTGGGGGATTCTGGCCGATGATTTGCTCGCGGGCGTCTATGCCGGGATTGCATTGATATTCTGCTATAAAACCGGCCTGATAGATTACATTACCGAATCGTGCGCCTACGCCGATGATTCATCTCTCGGCGTTTTGCACGCCGTCATTTTAGGTATCGTTCAGGGTGCAACGGAATTTCTGCCCGTCTCGTCATCCGGGCACTTAGTCCTGTTCGAGAATATCTTCAAATTCGATCCGGAAACGCCTGAAATGCTGCTTTTCGATTTGAGCGTTCACGTCGGAACCGTCGCTGCGATTTTCATCGTCTTTCGCAAATCCATCAGCGATTTTGTCAGGAACCTTCTGGCATCGGGCAAATACGGAAAGAGACCCATCGAGATTTATAAAAGAAGCCCGAGCGTTCACATCCTCGTCCTGGCGATTCTTGTAACCGCTGTGACGGGCGTTTTGGGTATATTGCTGGAAAAAAATTTCGCCGCAGCACGCGGCAATTTGAAAGTTGTAGCGGCGATGTGGCTAATCACCGGGACTTTGCTTTTGATTACGGACTCGCGGAAAAAGACCCGATTGGGCCTTCGGCAGTTCGGCATACTCGCCGCGATAATTGTCGGCCTGGCCCAATCGGCTGCGATTATGCCGGGAATATCTCGCAGCGGCGCCACTATCTGTGCAGCCATACTGGTAGGCCTGCACCGGCGGTGGGCGGTGGAATTTAGTTTCCTAATTGCCATACCCGCTATTTTAGGAGCGGCACTGATACAATCAGTCAGGGATTTCGCCCAGATCAGCTCCGGCAGCCTGCCGATTATCCCCGTCCTGGCCGGCTCGGTTGCAGCAGCGATTACCGGTATTCTGGCATTGAAACTGCTGATAAAGGCATCGAGAAAAGCAAATCTGAAATATTTCGCATTTTATTGTTATTTACTGGGAGGGATTGTGCTTGTTTATCTCTTGAGATAAGCTCCGATATGTGAGAAAATCATAATACCGTCAGAGTGTGTTTTGAAAAATCATCTCGGTTTTATTGATATGACGGAAAAAATATGGGAAAATGAATATTTGAATGTATAATATTTGCCGGTTGTGTTTTCGGATAATTAATTTTATACCTTTGAGCAAGGTTCCGTGAGCCTGCTCTGGAGGGGTATGTAAGATGACATTAAATAGTTATAGTTCTCTCTGCGATGACTTCTATCTCGATATGTATATCAATACCGAGCTGGATCTTCCCACCGAGCGCGATACGATTCTTTCTTTTTTCGAGCGGGTACGAAAACAATATCCCACGATGGGATGTTTTTACCGGCGTGAAAATAACGAGTGCTGCCTGGAAGAAGACCGCGACCACGGTCAATATCGATGGGTCAGCCTCGAAACGGACCGAATCGGCTCCGGAGTCGTCAATCCTTCGAACTTCGAGATGGCCTATCAACAGAACCGCTTAGTGCTCGAGCTTGTCCCTTATATGCTCAGTGTCAACCATCTCGACATCGACTCGCTGGATGTCACCCTGGCCATGGATTTCGATTGTACGGGCAGTCACGACGAGGTCATCGCTGAAGCGCTATTGTCACAGAGCGCGTTCAACTGCCTGCTCGATTTGCCCGGTGCCAGGCCCATCGGCTGCTCACCGGCGATAGTCGTGGCATTGACCGACGACGAGCGGACGCAGGGTCGAATCAGCATAGAATCAAAGACAAATGTCTTCGGCCCCAAGAGGAAAGAGCAGGTCACCGACGAGGCGATTAGTTTGTCTTTTACCGTCCGCCGATACCCGGGGACCAGCGAGCAATTCGATTCTCTGCAATCGTTCGAGTACCAGTGCCGTCTGGCCGAGGAACTAATGGCCGAAAAAATTGTCCCGAATTTCGTCCTACCGTTGACAGAGACAATAGCGCAAAAACGATTAACATGATTTAATTCAGGACCGTCAAATGGCTGTCGAGGCGCCATACAGCAGATACAACAAGAGCAGTTTCAAGATTGCAATTTTTTTTTGTATCGCAGCCGCTGCCATCTTCGCATACGACGGCTACCTGAGTAAATACGACTGGTCCATGCGTCGAAGCTTCTACGAAGATCATGTAATAGACGGCAAGCCGGACGGTGACATGATATTCAATCAGAAATCCCCCTTCGCATTTATCGTCCTGGCCGTCATCCTGATATTCTGGTACAGAGTTCGCAAAGACAAAAAACTTATCGCCGACGAAAACGAACTCATTTTCAGCGACACCAGGAAGATTCCTTACGATTCCATCGAAAAAATAAATAAAACCTACTTCGATTCGAAAGGCTATTTCACTATCACATATAAAAACAAAGACAGCAAAGAAATCGACCAAAAACTCAGTGATAGAACGTACGATAATATGAAAGAGATTCTGGAACTTCTCGTGGAAAAAATCAGTCGGACACAATAACATCGGGGCCAGAGAATCCCTGTCTTCCACACAAAAGAATCACGCCTTATTTGAAGGAAAGGACATAAATGAATTACTGCGTCATAGGGTTACAGTGGGGTGATGAAGGCAAAGGCAAGATTGTGGATATTCTTGCCGAGAAATGCGATATAGTCGTCAGGTACGGCGGCGGCGCCAACGCCGGCCACACCGTCGTCGTCGGCGACAGCAAGTTTGCCCTGCACCTGTTACCCAGCGGCTCGATCCGGCCGAACACTACCTGCGTCATTACAAACGGCGTCGTAATCGACCCGGAGGTCCTGATTAACGGGATCAAGCGTCTTGCCAAGGAGAACATCTCGCTCGATAAGAGACTTTTAATAAGCGAGAATGCACATGTTGTCCTGGATTATCATAAAAAAGAAGACCAGTTGCGCGAAGAATCGTTAGGCAAAAATAAAATCGGCACAACCATTCGCGGTATCGGCCCCTGCTATGCAGACAAGGTCGGCAGGAGCTACGCCGTTCGCATGGCCGATTTAACGAACCTGGAAAATCTCAAAGCCAAATTAGAGACCATTGTCGATTACAAGAACAAAGTTTTCGGGGCCGTCTATAACGCCGAGCCGTTAAACGCCGACGAAATATTCGAGAAGTGCAAATCTTACGCCGACAAACTCACGCCCTTTATAACGGACACGACGGAATTCCTGCACAAGTCGATAGCCGAAGGAAAAACCATCCTCTTCGAGGGTGCACAAGGCTCGTTGCTGGATTTGGACCACGGCACCTTCCCGTTTGTAACCAGCTCGAACTCAAGCTCACTTGGTATGCCGGCGGGCAGCGGCGTGCCCGCTAAAATGGTGGGAAAATTTATCGGTGTAGTCAAGGCATATACAACAAGGGTCGGAGCGGGCCCCTTCCCATCCGAACAGGACAACGAGACGGGCCAGTATATCCGTGACAGGGGCAACGAATACGGCACAACGACCGGCCGTCCCCGTCGATGCGGCTGGTTCGACGCCGTTGCGGCCTCCTATGCTACAACCATCGGCGCTATAGATTCGATAGCTCTATTGCACCTTGACACACTTTCCGGACTGAAAGAACTGAAAATCTGCAGGGCATACAAAATCAACGGCCGGGAAGTAACATTTTTCCCGGCAAGTATCACCAGACTATCGTTAGCCGAGCCTGTTTACGATACCGTACCAGGTTGGGACGAGGAAATAACCGATGTGAGTGACTTCGATGATTTGCCTGCCAATGCCAGAGATTATATCAACCGAGTCGAAAAACTGATAGGCAAACCAATCGACATAATTGGCGTGGGGCCGAAAAGAGACCAGACAATATTCAGATGAACATTCTAAATTATTTAGAAAGTCACATTAATGACAACGAGCTTCAAAGAAAAAATCGGGAACACCGCCAAACGCCTCGGCCTTTCAATCGAACAGATGCCGCATCATATCGCAATTATTATGGACGGCAACGGTAGATGGGCGCAAAGAAAGGGCCTTCCGCGAGTTGAGGGGCATCGCGAGGGCGGAAAAACCGTAGAAACAATAGCTCTACGCTGCGTCGATTTCGGTATAGAATCTCTGACTTTGTATTCATTCAGTATTGAAAACTGGAAACGACCGAAATACGAGGTCAACGCCCTCATGCATCTTTATACCCAGTATCTGGTCGGGATTCGGCCTACATTGATGAAAAACAACGTCAAGCTCATTCACCTGGGCCGTATGCAGGGACTGCCGAAGTCGGTACAAAATGAACTCAAAAACACAATGAAGATAACCGGTAATAACACCGGCATGAGACTTGCACTGGCATTAAACTACGGCGGTAGAGCGGAACTCGTGGATGCCACCAAACAAATTGCACAGAAATATAAAAAAGGTAAACTCCGTCTGAAAGATATTGATGAGCAAACCATCAGTCAAAATCTTTATACAGCCGGACTCAACGACCCGGACCTTTTAATACGTACGGCGAACGAGATGAGAATCAGCAACTTTCTGCTCTGGCAAATTTCGTACAGCGAATTTTATGTTACAAAAACATTTTGGCCGGACTTTAAAAAAGCAACCCTGGAAAAAGCGATCCTGGCCTATGCAAAACGAACCCGACGTTTTGGAACTGTCAGATAAATTAATGGTTCATAGTTGAAAACTCACCGGGGACGAACTATGAACTGCGGACAAAAACAAACAATGCTAAGATACAGATTAATTTTCGGTATATTAATGACGGTGCTCTTTATTTCCGTCGTCATTTTTGACGGCTGGATAGACGGCTCGCTTACCGCCTCAACAACGGATAATAAAAACGTACAGGGTACCGTCTTTTGTATTCTCATTGCTCTTTTGGCAATTCCGGCCCACCTGGAATTGTCGAAACTCGCCGAGGCAAAGAAACTGAAAATCTTCGCGCCCGTTGCGATTATCTCCTCGATTCTGTTAGCAACTCAATCGTACTGGCTACAGTTTATAGAACTTCGGCAGGAGCTCGTTTTACCTGTTCTATTGACTTTCACGTTATTAAGCCTTTTTATTTATCAATACTTAAATTATGGGACCTCGGGAATTTTGGCCAATTGCGGGGTAAATTGTTTTTCTATCCTGTATCTGGGGCTTTTAAGCGGTTTTTGCGTAGCTATACGAATCAAATTCGGCCTTTGGCCCCTGCTTATGTTCGTATTTGTCGTAAAATCTGCCGATATAGGTGCTTATTCATTCGGAACGATGTTCGGAAAACATAAGTTCTCGCCCAAAATCAGCCCCGGAAAGACCTGGGAGGGTATGGCCGGCGCCGTTGCAGCGGCAATGATTGTTGCTATTGGTTTTGCCGCAGGATGTGATATAATGGTTTGGTGGGCTGCGGGAGCTTTTGGTTTTTGTTTCGCTTTCATCGGCCAGCTCGGTGACTTAGCCGAGTCAATGATGAAGCGGGATGCCGAGAAAAAAGATTCGGCAAACAAAGTTCCCGGTTTCGGCGGCGTACTGGATATTATCGATTCGCCGCTGGTAGCTGCGCCGTTTGCGTATTTGTTTTTTACGTGGTGTTCCTAACAGAGGAAAACGTTGGAAATAACCATACAATTAGATTCAACTGATAAGCAGCTTGAATTATTCGGACCGGGTGACAGCTACCTTCGGATTCTGCGCGGAAACCTCGGGGTCCATATCACCGCCCGCCAGAGCAAACTGACAATCAGCGGCAAGGAAAAAGATGTTAACAAAGCCGTTGAAGTAATTGAAAAAATGCAAAATAAGCTTCACAAAAGCCATTCGCTCACTGAGGACGATATCATTGCCTTTATCAGGCGCCGGGACACGGACCAATCTATCGATAATACCGAGGCTATCGGTGTTTACTCCCATAAAAAAGCCATAGAACCATCCACCAAAGGTCAGCAAAAATATATCAAAACAATGCTGGCCAACGACCTGACCTTTTGCATAGGCCCTGCGGGAACCGGCAAGACATACCTGGCCGTGGCAATAGCGGTCTCAATGCTTAAAAAAAGGCAGATCAGGAGAATTGTCCTTGCGCGTCCGGCCGTGGAAGCGGGTGAAAAACTAGGGTTTCTGCCGGGCGATCTCCAGGCAAAAGTCAATCCATATCTTCGCCCTCTGTTTGACGCACTCGAAGATATGATGGATTTCCCGCAGATGAAGAAATTCATGGAGCTCGATATTATCGAGATTATTCCGTTGGCTTTTATGCGAGGCCGGACGCTGAACGAGGCGGTCATTATCTGCGATGAGGCACAAAATACCTCGGCCCTGCAAATGTTGATGGTCTTGACAAGACTGGGGCACGGCTCCAAAATGATTATCACTGGCGATATAACCCAAATTGACCTGGAACGCGGACAAAAAAGTGGAATGATTGAAGCGATTGAAACATTACGCAAAATTAAAGGTATAGGTTACGTCGAATTAAACCGCTTAGACATCGTGCGGCACCGACTGGTTCAAAAAATTGTACAGGCTTATAAAAAAAGACAAAATGCCGATTAACTTTCGTTTTTAACGGGACAAATAAATGCCGTTTATTAAAAAAATCAGTCCGAGACGAAGCAGGGTCCGTAAGACAATCTCCGCCGAACGCTACTCGCAGGTCAGCAGGCTTGTCAACACGGATTCTTTAATCTCGATGCTTTTATGGCTGTTCTTTGTTGTCCTGTGCATACTGATTATTAATACCTATCAAGCCAGCCGTTATCGACTCATACCAACAACTGTCATTGTTATATTAATTTCTCTGGCCGGGGCTTTGTACATCTATCGTTACCAAAAGCGAATGATACATAACCACGCCAGAATCACCGTACTGGTCACGATGTTTCTTTTATTACTGGCTTCGACTAAATTTATAACCGCCAAACTCACCGAGCTGCAAACCGAGCACACACCCTATGCCTGGGTTACCGGAACCGCCGTTATTACAGCCATAATTTTGACAATCGCCTATAACCAGCGTTTTGCAATCGGTATGAGCCTTATTTATTGTCTGCTTGCCTGCTTTGCGGCGGAACCGCTGCAGGTAAACGGCCAATATCAACTGATGAAAATCGACCTTTTTGTAATCATGGCTACAGGGGCCTTTACCTGCTGCATGGCCCTGAAAGAAATCCGAACAAGAATTAAGCTGCTTCAGGTCAGCGCCCTTGCAGGCGTTATAGTATTTATTACCGCTGCTTCTCTGGAGCTGCTGATTCCCAGCTTATACACGAGCAGGGCTTTTGTAAATGCCGGTCTGCACGCAGGAGTCACTCTTGCCGTCGGATTATTAATCCAGAGTTTGCTTCCTCTGATTGAAAAAGCCTTCCGGATAGCAACAAGTATGACCCTGCTGGACTACAGCGATGCAAACCAGCCTTTGTTGAAAAAACTTGCCATGGATGCGCCCGGCACGTTCAGTCATAGCCTGCTCATAGGTTCTGTCGCCGAAGCTGCAGCCCAAGCAATCGGGCGCAACGGTCTTTTATGCAGGGTCGGCGCCTACTATCACGATATCGGTAAAATGAACAAAGCCCACTATTTTATCGAAAACGAGGTCGGCTCAGCGAGCAGGCATAAAGAACTCTCACCGACAATGAGCCATCTGATTATTATCGGCCACGTTAAAGACGGGATAGAAATGGCACGAGAATACAACCTGCCAAGTGTACTCCGGCAATTTATCGAGACACACCACGGCACTACAGTGGTGGAGCATTTTTACAACGAGGCCAAAAAACTGACAAACAAAAAAAACAAAAGAAAAGCCACCAACGAGCCTTCCGAAAGTGAGTTCAGATATCCCGGCCCGAAGCCGCGGACAAAAGAAGCCGCGATTGTCATGTTGGCCGATACGGTTGAAGGCGCAGTCAGAAGCCTGTCCGAAATCACACCGACAAAAATAGAAGCGGTCGTGCACAATATGGCCATGAGACGACTCCAGGACGGGCAATTCGACGAATGCGACCTGTCGCTGCGGGAACTAAGCCAGATCGAGGCCAGTATATCCAAAACACTTGCGGCACATTATCACAGCCGAATCGCATACCCTAAAGCTCCGGACGAACCTCTGGAATCACAATCACAACCTGAAAAAATCCTGCAAAAGAGTAATAAATAACAATGGCCCCCGTTAAAACAGCCCGGGATATAAAGATACATATCACACAAAATTTCAAGGGCATAAAAGTGTCTTTGCTCAGACTGAGAAAATTAGTCAGAACCACCTGCAGCCGTTTTTCGGGAAACGATATACGAAAGACCTGCGGCAAAACCGCAAAATACGAGATTAGTATAGTCATAGTGGGAAATACCCAATTTCAGGAATTAAATAACCGGTATCTCAACCGCAAATCCATATCCGACTGCCTGAGCTTCGACCTGTCCGACGACGAGGAACCGGATTCTATAAAAATATTTGAGATAATCGTCAACGGAGAGCTGGCGGTAAAACAGGCAAATTTACGAGGACACACAAATCAGGCCGAACTGGCGCTATACGTAACACACGGCCTGCTGCACAACCTCGGATTTGACGACTCCGCACCGGGTCAGGCACGAAAAATGCATCAAATCGAAGATGAAATTTTACAGCAATCCGGTTACGGTTTAGTATATAATAAGAACGTAAAGGCACGGGAACGTAAGAAAACAAAAAAATAAACGCCCCTGTGTATTATAATTGAAAGGGTATTAACAAGTGGGTTATATGGGCTGGGCGATTTTGCTCATTTGCTTTCTCGCAGGCGGGACAATGTTCTTTTCCGTCAATGCCGTCGCTTTGAGGACGTTCTCGCACGTCAAATTACAGGACGCCTTCAAGGCATTAAATAAAAAAGTAAATCACGAAGATTTAACGGGCCGGCTGGCCGAAAAAGCCGAAGAGCTGATTTTAACATGCTGGTTATACCGGCTCATTTTCAATATGTTCATATTACTGCTGCTGGTTGACGTCATAACTACATTTCGACAATCGAATACTCTGATTAACTATTTTCTCGCATTTATCATTGCAACGATAATATTCTCAACTTTCAGCCTGGCCGTTCCTCACGCCTGGGCCAAATATGCCGGTGAGAAAGTCCTGAGTCGAACTTACTGGATGCTGTTACTTCTCTCGGTAACGGCTTCGCCTTTTCTATACGTATTCAAACTTTACGACGGCTTCATTCGGCGCCTGGCGGGAATCACCGAATCGACACCACAGGAACAACAGGAAGAAAAACAGGAGGAATTCCTGACCGGCCTGGAACAGCACAGAACCGAAGGCGTCCTCGATGAAGAAGAGCAGGAGATGATTGAAAACGTACTGGAGCTTAGCAGCAGTACGGCCGACGAGATTATGACCCCGCGTACAGACATCATTGCAGTAGAGGTCAACTCCGATTTGCACAAGGTCCTGGATACCATCAACAAGGCCGGCCATACCCGTGTGCCGGTTTACGAGGACAATATCGACAATATCGTCGGCCTTATCTACGCCAAGGACCTGCTGCCTGAAATCGGCAGAAATCCCGAGGATTTCAAACTCCGCGATAAAATCAGGAACGCCTATTTTGTGCCGGAAACCAAACCACTGCGGGCACTGCTGCATGAGTTTCAGAATCAGAAATTACATATCGCGGTCGTGCTCGACGAATACGGCGGGACGGCGGGTATCGTGACACTGGAAGACATTCTCGAAGAGCTTGTCGGCGAAATAGCGGATGAATACGAAGAAACGCCGCCCGAACCGATCAGGAAAATTAATCAGAACACGATCGAAGCCGATGCAAGAATATCCGTTGACGATTTGAACGATGAGTTCGAGCTGGAGCTGCCCGAAGATGAAGACTACGAAACAATCGGAGGATTTGTATTCTCGCGTCTCGGTTATATCCCGAAGACGGGAGAAAGCTTCGACTATGAAAATCTCAAATTCACTATCGCCTCGGCGGAAACCAGAAAAATCAAACGCATAAAAATCCAGAAAATAGAGAATGAAAAGTGAGCTAAAGTGACTAAAGTGACACGTATGTGTCATCCTGAGGCGTAGCCGAAGGATCCGGCCGGCGAAGGAGAGATTCTTCGCTTCGCTCAGAATGACAGCTTCGCTGTCACTTTAGGCACTTTTTCCAATTATGTTGACCAAGGACCTCGCTATCTGCATACGTGCCGTCGATTATTCCGAAACTTCCCAAATCGTCACTTTTTTCACTAAAGCAAACGGCAAAATCAGCGCTATCGCAAAAGGCTCCAAACGGCCCAAATCCGCATTCGATGGGCCGATTGAAATTTTTTCGCACGGCAGGATAGTTTTTACCGATTCGGACAGGGAGAAACTCGCCACACTGACAGAGTTCGAATCCGCTTCCGGCACGGGAGATTTCACCGGCATAGGCGGCGATCTTTTTGTGCTTAACTGTTGTTATTTCGCCGCCGAGCTGCTCAATAAAATGACGCACGATTACGACCCGCATCCGGAGCTTTTCGAGAGCTTCCTTTTGTTTCTGCAGAATGCGACTGAGAAAAAAAACAAAAACCGGATATTGGCATTATTGATACTGTTCCAATTATCCCTGCTCAAGGAAGTTGGCTTACAACCTGTGCTGGATTGCTGTGCAAACTGTAAAAAGTCTGGTAGGGTGGAGCTTGCCCCACCATCATTTAATCCGGCCGGTCCGAACGTGCCTGAAATTTATTTCAGCAGCACCGCCAACGGCATAATTTGCAGAGATTGCGAGGTGAGTTTCCCGGACAAGATTCGACTGTCGCAGCCGGCGGCCAATTGCCTTAGCAATTTGAAACAAATCGCACAAGCAAAAGAAAAAACTTTAAATGAAATCGAGGCGGTTTTAATTCACCACTTCACTGAGCTGCTCGGCCACAAACCAAAAATGGCAAAACACATCCTGAAAGCCTGAATCTCGATTTACTCATGGCGACTTGCTTGCTACGACCGTACCGCCATAGGCGCCCATATTGATTCTTCCACCATTCGGTTCCGGCTCCTCACCGACAGGGCTATTCGGATCACCCGCATCTATACAAGGACTATCGACATCATCCTGAACCCAGATTTTATTTATTGGATCCCACCTGCCTTCTTTTGATTTCAAATGATAATCACCATTATCCGAGTCAGCGAACAGAGGGTCTGTATTTATGTTACCCGTATTCGATTGACCTCCCTGAATATAATTAAAAGACAAGATTGAATCACCAGGGCTTGAAACAAACCATTGGGGTATATTGTCCCAAAAAATACAATTTATTATAATTATTTTTGAATCGGAATTGTAAATGCCACCACCATATAAAGATAAAGCTGAATTTGAAGCGAACGTACAATTGGTAATTGTCAGAACGCTATTTCTACCACTGTTGTGTATTCCACCGCCAAGATTATATGTTGAGTTTGCGGAAAAAATACAGTTTGTTAAAAATGAGTTACCCGAATTCCATACACCTCCACCAACTCCGCCTGCATAATTTTCCGAAAAAGTGCAATTTGTCGATATTGACCCGCCAACGTTGTATAAACCCCCACCTTGAAAAGCACGGTTTTTTATTAAATTACATTTATTTATTCTTGGGCGACAACCTCCTCCAATGTATATTCCACCGCCTTTAATATCGTTATATCCATTTGTAATTGTAAAACCTTCCAATATAGAACTTTGCCCTTCTCCGTTATGAAAATAGAAACCCCGCCCTTTATTTTGACAATCAATGATGCAGGTTTCAGCGTCATCTTCACTGCGAAGAGTTATATTCTTACCCTTGAAATCTATATCTCTATTCCCTCTACCAGTATATATCCCGTTTCGAACAATTACAGTATCACCGGTTAGGGCCTTATCGATCGCCTCTTGAATAGAATCGAAGGGATGCGAGATTGAGCCGTCTTCATCGGGATCTCCGATGTTGGGATCACCTGGGAAGGGATCATTTAATGCATCATCGTCAACGAAAAAAAAAATTCTTGTGGATTCAGCGTCATATTGATTGCATTATAAGCATCCACACATCCGTATCCATATTCTTCGTCATAACCTTCCGGACCCAAATCTTTAGCAGAGTGAAACAGGATATTTGCTATTTCAATATTTGTTAATGTGTGATCCATTGACAAAACAAGAGCAGCTACACCGGCAACAATCGGACAAGATCCCGATGTACCGCCCATTTTATCCGTATAGTCAAGTATATTTGGATCTCGGTTATTTACACCACTGATGCCTAAGGTGTCTGTGGTCCACAGATTGCCTCTCATATTCGTGTCACCGCTGGGAGCCACAATATCAAGTTCAGGGCCGCTTCCACTATATTGCCAGTGGCCACCGCTCATACCAACCGCTCCAACCGCGATCACCTCTGGGTATTTAGCCGGGTACATGACATAGCCACCATCAGCCCAATTTCCCGATGCAAACAGTACAATGCAACCCTTGCCATTGCGCCCGACTCCATCGAGCTTAGTAATATCCTTTATGGCCGAATGAATGTAAGTGCAATCAAAAGAACCTACCCGGATTACCCCCGGTTCCCGTATGTTTGTGTACTGTGCTATCAGAACCCAGCTATTGTTGATAACATCTGCACCATTAGCCGCAGCGTACCGCAATGCTTCCGCAAGGGCCATTCCACTTACACAGCCCTCTTCTTCAGAGACATCTGCTCGGATGGACATTATTTTACAATTCCATGTGACGCCAGTTACACCTATACTGTTGTCGCCTCTTGCAGCTATCAGTCCGGCGCACATGGTACCATGTGATCTCCCTGAAAGTGTGTTATCACCATCTATGAAATCCCACCCATGCATATCATCTATGAATCCATTATTATCTTCATCAATTCCGTTCCCTGGGATCTCTCCAGGATTGGTCCATAAATTATCTACTAAATCGGGGTGATCAATATCAAATCCTGCATCAATAACAGCTACAACAATGTTTGGATCACCTTGTGTAATATTCCAGGCTTCAGGTGCTCGGATCATGTCCAGATGCCATTGCTGCAGAAAGTACTCGTCATTGGGTTCTGTCCTATCTTGCATATCCGCTTCAGATGGTCCGCACAAACCTACCTCAAGAGCAACATCCGGAAAAGCCCATTCAATGAAATCTATATTATTTAGTTCCTCAATAGTGTTAAGAATGTTCTCTGGCGTCTTATGTATGGGTTCAAGTAGATACTCCATGTTTGTATAAATGACATTTCTAATGAGGCGGCAATCGTTGCGCTCACAGAAATTCATGAGTTGAAGAATATCGTTTTCATGCCTCAGTCGAACTATGATTTCTGGTATGATTGCAACGATCGCGCCTTCAACCTCAAATAAGGGTAATGCATATTCAACATCAGATCTACCCTCTATTGAAGTTAAAATTCGCTCATTTTGATTGTTTTCAATTTGGCTTTTCAGCACATAAATTCCCTGTTCGCCAAATCCTCGAACTGCCTTTATGTCTACGTTCTCAATATTTCTCAATGTTCCATGAAACGTATTAAAGTTGGCTGTACCTCCTTTAGCTTTTATTATATACCCAGCCTCCGGCTTAGCTGTAAGGCGAACCTGCTCGTCACCCAAGGTCAGAACATATTCATTGACACCAGTAGCATAGACACTCTCATTATATATAAGGAAAAAGAGCAACATTACAATGGGTATGAAAGTGATTGTCCATATATTTCGTGATTTTCTCGCTTCTATCATTTTTCAATCTCCCTGCCCCCACTTTCGGTTAAAAGAATAACCAAAGACTTTTTCCACTTCACTGGTATACAGTATAACAGATGGGGAACATTCGAATCAAGAACAAATTTGGATAAGCTATTGTTCAGGCTGCTCGAAGAGTTCGGGGTGTTCAGAAGTCTTTTTCCTGTGGGGCTTGAGGCCTAAGTGTCGGCAGGCCTGCGGGGTAACTTCTCTGCCGCGTTTGGTTCGGCGAAGGAAACCTATCTGCAAAAGATACGGCTCAACGACATCTTCCAGCGTGTCCCTCTCTTCACCCAACGTTGCGGCGATTGCTTCGATACCGGCCGGGCCGCCGTCATAAACATCGACAAGGGCACGCAAAACGGCCCTGTCCAATTCGTCTAAGCCCAGCGGATCGATGCGCTCCATTTTAAGCGAGCTTTCGACG
>Ga0315548_1000305_pt1 | contig 45819 bp, 37 predicted proteins | sample SalMarSW160110MG_2_FD_202540 | JGI IMG/M metagenome (GOLD analysis project Ga0315548, IMG submission 202540) | Salt marsh sediment microbial communities from the Plum Island Ecosystem LTER, Massachusetts, United States - Salt Marsh Sediment SW1601-110 ... | reverse complement strand
TCAGCCTCTCGGTATATGGAGTTTTCTGTTTGGTCTACTAAGGGCAAAAAGATATACTGGCAAAGATGTCACAATCACAGGTTGGTATAGAAGAGCCCCTGTTCCTTATATAGAAATAAAAAGCCTGAAGTCGTCCGAGGGTAAAAGCAATTGCCGGGTGTTCAATGTAAAAATTGCCTGGGGAATAATTCTCATGCTTCTTGGCGGGATCTTAATGATTTTAAACTAATACATCTTGAATTTTTTGAATATATGGTTACATTTTTTAAGAAGCTTTCGTAAAATATAAAAATAAAAGGAGAACTTATGAGAATAATTGTATTGCTATTATCATTGTTAAGCCTTCCATATGTTCTATCTGCTCTTATAATTGACCATACCTGTACCGATATAACACAAATTCCTGAATCTGCAGTACTGGCAGCTAAAGATTCTCTTCATATTGGTTATGGACATACCTCGCATGGATGGCAAATTACATACGGTATGGATGGACTTGTCGAATTCGCGAATAACGGAGGAAAGGGATTGAGCTTGCCCGAAGATATTTTTGCTTTTAACAATGGAGGTACGGGTGGTGCTCTTGATTTTGAGAACGGAGACGGTTATGGTGACGGCTGGCTTGACCATGACTGCGGTTATTATCCCAATTGGGTTAATGAAACCAGAGAATATTTAGACAGCGCGTGTCATTCGGACGTCAATGTAATTATGTGGTCATGGTGTGGTCAGGTGAGCAGTACATATTCATCAGGGAATCTCTGGGATCATTATCTCGGTCCGATGACGCAATTGGAAATAGATTATCCACATGTAACATTTATATATATGACGGGACATGTTGATATAGAAAATGATGCGGACAACAAAGCCGCAAATGATTCGATAAGGTCATACTGCCGTAATAACGATAAAGTTCTTTTTGATTTTGCGGATTTCGACCGACACGACCCTGATGGGACTTATTATGAATACGTACATGACAATTGCGATTATTACGACTCTGTAGGTAGTGCTGTGCTGGGTAATTGGGGTATTGAATGGCAAAATGCGCACACCGTAGGAGTTGACTGGTATGAAACTCCGGGGTCTCATACCCAACCTATAAATGAAAATCAAAAAGGATATGCCGCATGGTGGATGTGGGCGCGTCTCGCCGGCTGGGAAGGTCCCGCTGGCGTAGAGGAAAGTAAAAAAACCGATAATAGGTTAACCTTATCCGTTAATAACAGTATAAATATTACAACAAGTAATCGGATTGACCTTTCGTTTTCTATTCCAAGCGATGGCTTAATCACTATAGATGCTTATAATTCTGCCGGGATAAAAATTGCTTCAATTTTCAGAGGCAACCTTTCTGCAGGTTCTCATAGTTGTGGGTGGAATAGAAAAGGGAAAGCAGGAATTATAATAATAAAACTTAAACACAGTTCAGGAACAACTTCGGTTAAATTGAATTGTCTGTAGACCAAAAAAATTCAATAATAGGTTTTTTGGGGAATTGAATGGAAGGACTATACCGCTCCTTTCCTTTTTGCTAATACGGCTGAGGCAGCTGCTAAAATAATTATAAGCCCAAAACCCGTATATGTGGTCCAGACCGGATAACCTCCATAACCCTTATTTTCCTTAACGATTCCCATGATAAGCTTTATGAATTGTGTAACCAGGGAGATTCCGAGAAAAAAAGGCGTAATATATTTTATGAATATGTCCCACCATATCCCGATTTTAATTTCCGAGACCTGATTGATATAGCTTCGTGCTTTTTTCGCTCCGAGCACGTAGCCTATGAGTATACACTCAATTAATCCAATCGCCGTAATTCCGTAATTGGTAATAAAATTGTCTATTATATCAATCCAGTAAAGCCCGGCTTCCGTAGTAAAAGGCAGCCCTGCGAGAAATCCCAGCATACAAACAATCGGGAGTACGTGTTTTTTGCTAAGGCCCCATTTGTCTGCAATACTTTCCACTACCGGTTCGGCCATCGAGAATGCCGAGTCTATTCCGAGAGTAAGAAGAAGAAGGAAAAAAAGAGCGGCAAATAAACGTGCCGCCACCGGCAGCAAACTAATTGCCATCGGGTAAGTAACAAAGGCAAGGCCAATACTTGAATTGGTAACATCGGCAACCGAAACGCCGAGAGTTTGAGCCAGGTATCCAAGAATAGAGAATACTGCGAAACCGGCGATAAAAGAAGTGGCACTGTCGGCAAAGCCGACCAGAAAGGCATTAACGGTAATATCCGATTCTTCATGTAAATAACTTGCATATACAATCAGAGCTCCCATTGCAAGGGATAGAGTAAAGAATACCTGACCGTAAGCTGCAAGCCATACTTTGGGATCCAACAGAACCCTAAAATCGGGAATCAAATAAAATTTTATTCCTTCCATTGCTCCGGGAAGTGTAAGCCCTCGAACGACCATCGCAATAATTATTAACCAGGGAATCGTAACCGTAAAATAAACTATTTTTCCGAGTGTTTCTACACCTTTAAACAGGCTTAAATAAATCCATATCCATGTTGCTGCCAGACCAAGAAGTATTGGAATTCTTATTCCGCCAAGAATGGAAGGCGAGCCTGATAACTGCAGGATATTGTTGTTAAAAAACGAGTTTACGGATTCCGCCGTGCTGCCCCATCCGAGGCTGAAAGAGTGAAAAAAGTAATTCGCACACCACGCCATAATCGTACAGTAATATGTCGATAGAACGAATACCAGTAATATTGCAAACCACCCTGCCCATTCGGCTTTGTGCCAGAACTTTTTAAAGGCGATTGGCGGAGAGCTCTGGGTAAAATGCCCGACGTAGTATTCCAGTATCATAAGAGGGATGCCGGCCGTAATTAAAGCTATTGCATATGGTATTAAGAATGCCCCTCCTCCGTTTTTATAAGTGATATAAGGAAACCTCCATATGTTACCAAGACCGACTGCTGAGCCAATGGCAGCAAAGAGAAAAGAAGCTCTTGAGTTCCATTTTTCCCTTGCCCTTGCCATTTAAACCTTCCTTTTTCCGTTTATGTAAAGCAAATCAGAAAGAAGGGCATATCCGGTTTCTTTCTTGCCCGCTCCGGGGCCTGAAATCATTATATTTCCGAGAGTATCCGTAGTAAAATTGATTGCGTTTATCGTTCCCGTTACTTTGGAAAGAGTGTCCTGGTCGCTTAAAATTTCGGGAGCAACGGATGCGGTTATTCCGTCTCCGGTTTTTTTTGCCGCAGCTATAAGTTTCCAGTGTTTCCTTTCCTGTAAAGCTTTGATTATGTCTGTTTCCGTAACGGTATCAATTCCCTTTATCGATACATCGTTAAGTTTTAAATTTCCTCCCATAAGAACGTTTGCAATTATTACTATTTTTGCCGCGGAATCCCAGCCCTTTATGTCGGCTTCAGGCTGTTCTTCGGCGATGCCTTTTTTTCTTGCGCTCTTCAAAGCTTCTTCATACGAAGACCCAAATTCCATCTTTGTCAGAATATAATTTGCGGTTCCGTTCATTATCCCTCTTACTTCCTTTATTTCGACGCCTTTTAATGTAGATTGGACAAGACTTATTACCGGAGTTCCGGAAAGAACAGTTCCTTCGAAACGCAGAGAAACTCCGTTTCGCTCGGCAAGGGCTGTTAATTCCCTGTAAGCAAGAACTATGGGCCCTTTATTCGTAGTTACTACATTTTTTTTGTTGTTTAAAGCGGTTTTAAGGAGAGACAGAGCGGGTTCGCCCGTTTCCAGAGCTGTCGGAATTGCTTCTACAATCGTATCCGCATTTGATTCTTTTATAGTTTTAACCGAATCCCAGCCTTTTTCTCCCTCGGAATAGCTTTTGATGCTGTTTTCTTTTTCAAGTAAAGATAAAATTTCTTCTATATTAAGCCCTTTCTTACAAAAAACCGAACCAATAACAGGGTCGGAAATTGCCGTAATCGAAGGATGGAAGTTATATTTTTTCGAAAGTATATCTTTTTTTTCGAGAAGTAATTCTAATAACCCTCTATTTACAGTTCCGAGACCAATAAGAGCTAATTTCATTTATTTCTCCTTATCTTTATATTATCCGAATAAATATAGAAAAACTTATTTCGTTGTCAAGGGAACCCCCCCTAACTTTGTTTAACCACGAAACACACAAAAGACACTAAATTTTATTGTTTTTTTTAAATCTTTTCACTACAGCAGAGGGTAACAACGAATCACACGAATAGCACGAATATTAAAAAAACCTTATTTTATATGTAAAAAATTCTTCTTAATTTATTTGTGTAATTTGTGCTATTTGTTGTCAAAAAATAGGTTGTGTGAGGGGTAAACAAAACTAAAAATTTGTGCTTTTGTGTAATCTGAGGTTACTTTTTTGAAAAAAACTCGTCTACTTTTTCTATTGCTTCTTCCGGAGAATCGACTTTTTCAAAAGGTAGAGGTATGTTGCATTCTATTCCTATTATTTTCTTCTTGTATATATTGCCGAAAGCTATTTCGCTCTGCGTTCCCACCGCACCATCGATTGCTATCAATACATCCGCGCTTTGCGCGATAATTACATTTCTGGCATGATTCATACCGGTAACTATGGGAACGTCAACCCACTTGTTGGCAGTCCGTCTGGAATTACCCGGCAGTATTCCGATAACCAGACCTCCCTTTTCCTTTGCTCCTTTTGAAGCGGCTTCCATAACCCCTCCCAATCCACCGGTTATCAAAACATAATCCCTTTCTCCTATCAGCTTTCCCATTTCGTAAGCTGTTTTATATATGTTTTCCGGAATAGTCGAACCTCCGATAACGCCAACCAGTTTCATCTTATTACCGCTATTTTGCCGTAGTAGGGCTCCCCATCACCCGCTTTTATCACGTAATAATAAACACCGTTGGAAACCTTTCTACCCAGTCTATCCCTGCCGTCCCATTCCGCGTAGTTCGGTCCGTATCTGGAGATGCCAGGATATAATTCTTTGACCAGTCTTCCCGCTATTGTGAATATTTTTATCTCTACGTTAACTTCCTCGGAAAGATGATAAACTATGACTGTTTTATCTTTCATCGGGTTCGGGTAGTTATCGACATTCCACAGCAATTCTTCTTCTCCTGTTTTGAAAGCTATCCTGACAGTCGCGATATTTCCAGCATTATCCTTTGCAAGCACTTCAAAACTAATGGTATCGGATAAAAACGGAGTTTTATAGGAAACCGGAACTTCCCCTGTTGTCGAACTCCCTGTAATGTAAGTAAATCTGTCTGCCAGGAAAATCTCTGAACCATTATTAATTGCAACCTGAAGGTTGGAACCGGCTCTCAAATCGAGTCCGCTGCTGTCACTAACGACAAGAGTCATTTCTCCCGAAGAAGGTATTAGACCTCCCTTTCCAACTATTCTATCCTTTATTTTGAATGCTACAGAAGGAGGAAGAGTATCTGCCGGAGGAGAACCCTGGGTGAAGTATATTTTAGAAGAAAAGTATGATTCTTTCTCGCCCCGCGAATAAAGAGAAATTTTACCTGAATCCGCTTCTATATCATACGGAATGTTCACTTTTACAGTAAAAGAGTCATTAACTACAGGAGCGCTGCCTTTGAATATTGTTTTCCCTTCTTTTGTTATAATTTTGGGAACTATCGGTCCGGTGCCTTCCCTTGCATCTAAAGTAGTATCGTAACTTGCCTCATTAAGAAAACAGAAAACTTTTTCTGCCGAGTTACGAATAGTCCCTCTGATCTCTAACTGCAACCCGCCCCGAGCAGTATCGGGTATTGCAACATCAAGCGATACGGAATCGAGAAGTATCGACGTTGCCGGGTCTCCGAAAAACGTGTAAGTTTTATCGCCTCCTCCCTCCTTTGCAAGAAGAAAAGCATCCCCGGCAGTAGCAACGGAATAGTTAAAAAGATTTTGTGCTATTCTCACTCCCAGATTGCCATTATCAGTATAGCCGGTAGCCCTTCCGGAAGCAATCGAAACTATACTACCGCCATCTTTATAAAGATTTAATTTATCGGCAAGGCTGTTTTCATCCGGACGCTCAAAGTAGCCGACGTCACAGGAACCGAAGTAATAAAAGGGAGTTTTTCTCCAGTTGGACAAAAGATTTACATCCTGAATCTGGAAAACCGCCTCGTGTGTAATCCCTCTCAGGTTACCATGTCCGAGATAGAACGCTGCAAGCGCACCCTCTTTCATCGCTTCGAGATGGGCATTTTTGGCAGCGGGTTTTGTTTCTGATACCATAGGATACTCCATCAGATAGATCTTGTCCCGATAAACCCAATCAGGTAATAAATCGGAAATTCCCTCCGAGTAAGTTGTATGTTTAATATCCTCAGAAGAATAACCGGTGTTTGTAAACGCATCATCTGCCAGAATTATAGTCTTCGTTCTCCAATCACCGGTGCTCTTCTCGTAATCAATTAGCTTATCCACCCAGCCCTTTGCTTCCGAAATACTGGACGCAGTTACCCTGCCGATAGGTATATCCTGAGTATTATCCTCGTTGAAATCCGCAAACCAGCTATCCCAGGAAGGATTTGATTGAAGATAACCGGCAGTCTGATAAATAGTAGTACCGTCAGTATGTATGGGAATAAATGAAGTTTTCCCTTCCGGCATTCCCATCAGATTTTTGTCGTCATAACTGCCGTCGCCAAACAATAAGACATAACTGACCGGCGGATTCCAGTTGGTTTGAGTCCAATTTAAAAATCTTTTTATTGCGGATGGGTCCCTGACTCCATAAGAAAAATTATCGTAGATTTCCTCAATTTTTACAACCTGTGCTGTGGGAGAAGAAATATCTCTTAAGTGATTTCCTCTCCAGCCCTTTAATCTCAAAGATGGTGAGATAAATTCTTCCGCTGTTATGACGATCCAATCTGCCCCGCCCGTAAGCAAAGAAGCCGGGTCTGCCAGAGATATACTCTCTATGGAATGAGGATAAGACTGCAGCAATATTTTCCGGGAGCCGGAAGAAAAACTAACATTGCCATTACCGAATGTATGAGACACAAGAGAAGGTACTCTATCACTGTTGACATCCAAGAGATAAGGCTCTATTGTAAATCCGGTTGCCGTATAGTTCCTGATAAAAGATGAATCCTGAGTTATTAATAGCTTATCTCCTTCTGCAACCGGTCTTCTTTCGTAGCTTACTTCTATGTAGTCCATAATTATGGATTGGTCAGTACTCTGGAGCGTAACAACTAAATTGTTCAAACCGGAATTAAGAGCATCAATGGTGTCCGTAAAAATCTTTCTTTGCGTGGCCGGGAAATCCCCGAAAGTTACCACAACCGTTTTGATGCTACTTTCACCATTCAAAGAAACCTGAATATCATAGCTCCCTGTAACCTTAGGATAAAAAGCCACACGGATTATCGTTTCGCTATTATAAGCGTTCGGAGCATTGAAAGTTGTGTTAATACTATTTTGAGAAGAACCTGATGTCGTATTTAATTCTTTCCATCCCCATGCCAGCCCGCTTTTTAAAGGGCTGATACTGTCTTTCTCAAGATGAAGCGTCTCGGTAAAATGAAGAACATTCTCGCCGCCGGTTTCGGATATTTGTTCCATTTCTAAAGGGCTTGTGCCTCCGAAACGGAGCCAGTAAACATTTGTATCCGTATAAGGGTGATAATAAAAATCAACGGTATTCGTAAACCTGTTCCTGTTCCATCCGGAAAGAGAATGAGCATAAAAAATAATCCTTTCACCCTCTTCGAAAATTCCGTCTCCGTCAACTTCATATATTGCGGGTAGTACACCCGGAAGTGTATCCATAGATTCAAGACTATCCATATTCCAACGCATTATCCTGTCATACCCGCCAAGAACTTCTATCTTCTCTGGGTCGATCGATGAGGGATTAATACCTATTCCCCGTAAATCTTCCGGTGTGACCTCATATAAGCCTTCATTTGTGGTTTTTAATTTAGCATACAAAAAAGCTCCCTGGCGGATACCGCGAGTGGCCGATGTTCTTATTCTTTCCCCTCTGGTTTCATTCAGAAAGATACGGGAATTTTTTTCCTGATACCCTCTCGGTCTAATCCATTTGCCGCCTCTAAAATAAATCTTAATCAAAATCGAATTTCTAACCTGTACTTTCCTCCCGTCAAAGGAAAAAGGATTTATAAGAATTGTGGCATTGCCATGCGGGGAAGGATGGTTTTCCGTTATCGTTACAGGAGACGGAGTGTAAATTTCCGGTACTTCTCTTGTTTGTTCATCTCCATAATGACGCAGAACTGTCGGGATTCCTTTTTCGTTAAGGATACTTAAAACATTATACGTCAATTCGATTTTGCCTTTTACAGGTGTCAATATCCTTCTTTTTACTGAAGCCAGTTCAGGGAACCCTTTTCCCTCCGGGAAGAAATCGCCGTCTTTTAAGTCGTACCAGACTTTATCTCCAACAGCGTTTTTTTCGTATTCTGCCGTATACTTGATAACCAGAGAGTCCGGCGTATCCGAAAGAATTGTGATTAAAGAGAATATACACAACAAAATCATATTTCTTCCGCTTCTTCAATCAACATCACAGGTATGTCGTCTTTAATAGGATAGGCAAGCTTGCATTCCTTGCATATTAACCTGCCTTTTTCTTTATCCAACCTCAACGAACCTTTGCATTTTGGACAAACAAGTATATCCAATAATTCTTTTTTTATCATCTGAACGCCTCCTTTTTTATTAAAGGTAATACTTAAAATAATTAATTTTAAGCTTTGTGCAACCTTTTGCAAGTGCGAACTTAATCTTTAAAGTAAATTCTTTCGTCGAGAAAACCTGTATCTCTCCGGCTGTCAGATTTTAAAGATTTACAAGTAAGAACTTTTGGGGATTGCTAAACCTCTCCACCCTCGCATCTTGACAAAAGCTCCAGTTAATATAATCTTACGAACGATAAAAGCAAATGATCGAAATCAGAAACGTTAGTATAAGATTCAGAAAAGGCTGGTACGCTCTAAAAAACGTAGACCTGTCTATAGGCAAAGGCGAATTCATTTTTCTCACCGGGCAAACAGGTTCAGGTAAAACAACCCTTCTTCGTCTCATATATATGGATCTTTTCCCGGATGAAGGAGAGATTGCCGTAGCCGGTTTCCTGTCCTCGACCATAAAAGAATCGGAAATTCCTTTTCTTAGAAGAAGAATAGGTATTATCTTTCAGGATTTTAAATTGCTGACGGATAAAACGGTTTACGAAAACGTAGCTTTTGCCTTGGAAGTTACGGGACAATCGGGCAGAAAAATGAGAGAGAAAGTTATGAAAGCGCTGACTCTTGTAGGTCTTTCGCACAAAAGAAACGATTTCCCTTACACTCTTTCGGGTGGAGAACAGCAGAAAACGGCAATTGCGCGAGCGCTGGTCAGGGAACCTTTCATTCTTCTTGCCGATGAGCCCACCGGAAATATTGACCCGGAAGGTTCGGAAGAAATCATTAAAATTTTGCAGGAGGTAAATACGGCGGGGACTGCCGTTTTGATGGCTACTCACGCCGTAGAACTTTCTAAAAGAATGGGTGGTAAATTCGTGCATCTCGAGCAAGGACAGATAGTAAAACAATAAGATGTTCGCATTACGGGAAGCTTTGATAGGACTCAGGAGAAATGGCGTTATGACTTTTATCGCCATAGGGATAATGTTCTTTTCACTGTTTCTTCTCGGAGCTTTTCTCTGGGGTACCTTTAACCTTTTTGGAGTAATACGCCTTGCCAGGGAAAAAGTCGAGATAAACGCTTTTTTGAGGGAAAATCTACCTGAAAAACAGGTGGAGGAGTTGTCGGAAAAGCTTTTGTCTATGGTGGGCGTGGAAAAGGTGGTGTACATCAGCAAAGAAGAAGCGCTTTTAAAATTTAAAGAAGAGATAAAAGACGCCCCGAGTCTGATCGAAGCAGTCAAAACCAATCCTCTGCCAGCTTCTTTCAGCGTAAAATTAAAAGACGGATTTACTTCGCCCGAAAAAGTAAAGGAAGTTTCCGAAAAGATAGACATTTTCGATGAATTTATATCTGTAGAATACGGGGAAAGCTGGATAAACAGATTGGACAGAGTGGTAAAAATTTTGTTTCTCTTTGATATACTTCTCGGAATAGTAATTAGTTTTGCCTCCGTTTTTGTGATATCCAATACTGTACGGCTTACGGTCCTCGCCCGAAAGAGAACCATAGAGGTAATGAAACTCGTCGGAGCCACGGAAAAAACGATTCATGCTCCTTTTATACTTGCAGGTTCGATAGAAGGAGGTATAGCTGGTATTATGAGTGGAGGGCTTTTGTATTTAATTTATCAAGTAACCTCAAAATTTTTCGTAAAGTTTTATTTTCCTAACAATTTCGTAATAATAGGGACGATAGTTTTTGGGATAATACTGGGTATGATAGGAAGTAAGTTGGCGGTAAAATCAACTTCAAAGGAAATGAAATTTGAGACTCCTAACGTTTAAAGGCGGCATACATCCACATTATTATAAAGAGAAATCAAAAAATTGTAAAATAAAGAAAATCGCTCTGCCTGAATTTCTGTATCTTCACCTGTCCCAGCATACGGGAATTCCTTCCAAACCAATCGTCGAAAAGGGAGAAGAAGTAAAGATAGGGCAGAAAATTGCAAAAGAATCCGGAAAATTATCTGTGCCACTTCACTCTCCCGCAAACGGAACTTATATGGGAGTAGTGACGTACCCGCATCCTCTGGGCGGCAGAAAAGAAGCGATGAGAATAAAAGTAAACAAAGAGAATCCGGAACCCTTCAAAGAGAAAAAAAGAGATAAAATATCGGATATTCCCGGGGAAAAGCTTATCGATATTATAAAGGATAGCGGTATTGTGGGTATGGGCGGAGCAGCTTTCCCTACCTATTTTAAATTACAAGTTCCTCCCAACAAGGAAATAAAAGATTTGATAATAAACGGAATTGAGTGCGAACCGTATCTCGCTTCCGATTACCGTTTGATGATGGAAAGAGCGGAAGAGATAATGAAAGGCGTCGATATATTGAGGAGAACAATCAAACCCGAGAATGTATGGATTGCCATTGAATCCAATAAACTCGACGCACTCGAAAATATGAAAAGTTCCGCATCGTTTTTCCCCTGGGCAAAATTCGTCGCGCTGAAAACCAAATATCCGCAGGGCTCGGAAAAACAACTGATCGAAGCCGTAACGGGAAAAAAAGTTCCGGAAGGCGGCCTGCCTTTTGACGTGGGAGCTTATGTTCAGAATGTGGGAACGGCTTTTGCGATATATGAAGCCGTGTATCTATCCAAACCTCTTTTCGAAAGAGTGGTTACCGTAACGGGAAATATTAGACATCAATCGAATTTCCTCGTACCCATAGGGACGCCTTTCGAATACATTATTGAACTTGCCGAAGGTCCTATCGGTAAAATATCAAAAATTATAAACGGCGGTCCTCTCATGGGTATATCTCAGGCAACCCCGGAAGCTTCCGTTACCAAGGGAACAACCGGAATCCTTATTCAGAATGAAAAAGAGAGCATTTCAAGAGAACCCGCGCCCTGTATAAGATGTGCCGCTTGTGTGGACTGTTGCCCTATGAAACTATTACCTACGGAAATATATAAATATATAGAAACAGACCAGCTGGAAAGAGCAAGAGAACTGGGTGTCCTGTCCTGCATGGAATGCGGAAGTTGTTCCTATGTTTGCCCGGCAGGGATACCTCTTACACAGCAATTCAAAGTAGCCAAAAACAGAATAATAACGAAAACAAAAGGGAGTAAATAATGTTGCGTATCAGCCCGGCTCCGCATATTTCATCTAAAGTCGACACGAAAAAGATAATGTGGAGTGTGGTGGGTGCGTTGCTACCTGCTTTTGTATACTCGGTTCATATATTCGGAGGAAGCGTCATATTTATCACTTTACTTTCGGTGATTTCGGCAGTGGGAACGGAATATCTTTTCGGGAGAATAACAAAAAGAAAAATCAGCGTATCGGATGGCAGTGCCGTTGTTACCGGGATGCTTCTCGCTTTCAATATATCCGCGAATTCTCCCTGGTGGCTTCCCGTGGTTGGTTCCGCTTTCGCTATTTTTGTTGTAAAACTCATTTTCGGAGGTATTGGTTACAATATTTTCAATCCTGCACTTGCAGGCAGGGCATTTCTTATGGCTTCCTGGCCAAGAATAATGACAAGTAGCTGGGCTGTTCCTGTTGGTGGGGGTACGTTATCGGGGCTCCCGACAGCCTCTCTTGATGGAGTATCACAGGCAACGCCTCTGACTTTACTTAAGGTAAATCCTATCCAGTCGATAGTGGAATCTTTGAATTCGACTTATATGCTTAAAGCTCTCTTCTTCGGGAATGTCGGAGGCTGCATTGGCGAAACGTCCGCCCTTCTGCTGCTTGTAGGTGTGTTGTACCTTTTTATCAGGAGGTACGCAGACTGGAGAATCTCGCTGGGATATATCGGAGCGGTTTTTATTTTTTCGGGTATGTTGTATTATCTGGGAAAAACACCTGTAATTCCTCTATTTCATATACTATCCGGAGGTGTGATGCTTGGTGGTCTTTTCATGGCGACGGACCCGGTGACTTCTCCGGTAACAATCAAAGGTAGATGGATATTCGGAATCGGCGGAGGAGTGATTTGTGTTCTGATAAGAGTCTGGGGCGGGTATCCTGAGGGCGTTTCTTATTCTATTTTAATTATGAACATGTTTGTGCCTCTTCTCGACAGAATATCCGAGAAAAGTATCTTCGGGAGGTAACGATGTCGAAAAAAATCGGGGAAGTCATGGTGTTGTTTTTTGTGGGTATAACTTCCGCATTTATTCTTTCATTCGTTTACAAGCAAACCTCACCTGTGATTTCTAAACATATGGAAGAGACATTGCAAAAATCGCTGAACGAAGCATATGCCGACCGGATGGTTAGTTTTAAAGAAGTAAAGACGGATACACTATGGGAGGTTTTTAAAGAGGGGAAATGCGTGGGGCTTATTTTTAGATTCGAGGAAAAAGGATATTCCGGCAAAATAAAACCCATTGTAGCAGTCGATTCAATCGGAAGAATCATAAGAGTAAAAATTCCGAAAGAGGAACTTACTGAAACACCAGGACTTGGAATGAAAGTTTCCGAAGAGCCTTTTTTGAATCAGTTTAAGGGTCTTATTCTTGACGAGATATGGTTAAAAAAAGATAACAGGGAAGGTAAAATCGATGCTATAACCTCGGCGACCATTTCCTCCAGAGCTGCTACTGCAGCGATAAGAAAAGGTCTGGCACAATTCGAAAAATTTCTACCAGGTTATGAAGTCAGGGAGTTTCTGAAAACCTCGCTTGAATCTTTGGAAAAATCCTCCGACTCGACACTCGAAGAAATTATGCCTGATAAGCTATGGAAAACTCCCGATAGTTATATTTACAGCTCCGAAGTCGAGGATTCTTCTTCTGTTTTCCATTTTATCGTAAGCATAAAGGAGCAGACGATAGAGGAAACGTTGATATTGGTAGCCCGGAAAGAGAAGGCGGAAAGTTCCGAAAGTAGCGTAGCCCAAAAGAAAGAATTGGAAAGAACATTCAAAGGCGTATCGTTAAAAAATATCGATAAATTGGAATTCTCACCCGAAGTCGGAGATATTGCGGAGAAAATAAGAAAAGAAATAAAGACTGGATACGAACAATTTATCAAAGGGAGGGAGCAATAAAACGCGCTCTTGTAGATGCAATAATTAAAAACAATTTGATTCTGGTTATTGCAATAGGTCTTTGTCCTACACTTGCCGTATCCACCTCGGTATACAACGGCCTTGGAATGGGACTTGCGGCAACTTTCGTATTTGTTTTTTCCAACATGCTCATATCCTCTCTGCGAAAAATTATCCCTGACAATTTAAGAATTCCCATTTTCATTATTATAATCGCGTCACTTGTAACCATAATAGATTACACTTTAAAAGCTTACCTGCCTCCGCTTTCCGCACGACTTGGTGTTTTTGTTCCTTTAATCGTGGTAAACTGCGGTATACTCGGAAGAGCGGAAGCCTTCGCATATAAAAATCCCGTAAATCTCTCGCTTATGGACGGAATCGGAACCGGGCTCGGTTTCACTCTTATACTTGTCATAATGGGAACCATCAGAGAAATTCTCGGGCAGGGCGTCTGGATGAACATTCCCGGGGTGTTCGACGGTTTCAAGGTTTTCGGTTCGGCTTTCACCGAATCGTCGGTAATATTATTCATTTTGCCGCCCGGAGGTTTTTTGACTATTGCCTTACTTATGGGACTATTTAATTACCGGAGGAAAAAGAATGGATAATTTATTTCTTATATTTCTGTCCTCTTTTCTGGTGAATAATGTAATCCTGATGAGATTCCTGGGACTCTGTCCTTTTTTCGGTGTCTCAAGAAGGATGGAAACCGCCGCTTCCATGGGTATAAGCGTAATATTCGTGATGACACTTTCTACGGTTGTAACATGGTTTCTTTATAATTATGTTCTTGTTCCGCTTGAACTCGTTTATCTTCGTACGGTTGTTTTTATTCTTGTAATTGCCTCTCTCGTACAGTTTCTTGAGCTTTTCTTCAAGAAACAGCTGCCCGCGCTGTACTCAGCCCTCGGGATATTTTTGCCTCTTATAACGACCAACTGCGTCATACTCGGAGTCGCCTTTTTGAATATCGACAACAAGTTCAATCTGATTTCGGGAATCGTTTTTGCAGTTAGCGCCGGTTTGGGTTTCCTCCTTGCGATAGTTCTTATCGGTTCGATTCGCGAGCGATTGGAAAATGCTCCTATCCCGGAATCTCTTAAAGGGCTGCCGATCGCCTTTGTAATCGCCGCGCTTATGGGACTTGCATTCTTCGGCTTCGCGGGCTTTTTAGGCCTCTCTCTGTGAAGTTCAAAAAAGAATTATATGATTTCCTCAGAAAAGCGATAAAAGAAGAGAGGGTTCTCAATCCTCCTCCGTATCCCGGAGAACTTCTTTTAGCTTACGGTTTTAAAGATAAAGCTCCGATTGTTCTTCTAACCGGGGAAGACCCGTTAAAAGTTGCTCAAGATGCCGAGTTTTTTTTCGATAAAATTTTTCTCCTCTCGGAAGATAATTTAAACCATATAAGTGCGGTCATTGCCACGAAAGATTTCGATATTTTAGTACTCGATAAAAAAATTCTTGAACTTGAAATACCCCAGCAGCGTTCCATTAACCTTGCCGTAGGGGATAAAATTTCTCTGGAAGAATTTCTTGTTTCTCTCGATAGCGGCGGACTCGTCCGCAGGAGTCGTGTTTACGGAGAAGGGGAGTATGTTAGTAGGGGTGGGATAATCGATTGGTGGAGCTCGAATAACGAAAATCCCGTCAGAATGGAACTTGAAGATGAAAAAATAGCTTCGATGAGATTTTTCAATCCCTCCAGTCAATTGTCCAGGGAAAGAATCGAAAATGCGACACTCCTGCTCATGAAAGAAAAAACCAAACCTGTAAGAGAAGCACTTGAAGAATTTTTTAAAATAGGAGAGGAGACTCCGGAATTTAAAGCGGACGTAAAATTCGATTCCACCGGTAAATCTATATCATGCACTCCCGCAATCTCTTTTCATAGGAATCTTGAGTACTTCAAAAAAGAATTGAAATCTCTGAAAAGTTATAATGTTTTTATTGCTGCAGGGACTCCTGGTGAAATATATCGTCTTCGCGACCTATTTGATAGTGAATTTCCCCAAATAGAGTATCTGGACGTTTTTCTGTCGAAGGGTTTCCTTATAGATAAAATGAAGCTCGCTGTATTCACGGAATCGGACATTTTCGGAGCTCTGCGGGCTAAGCACAAAACAAGAAAAGAAGAAATTCCCGCGGAAGCGGGGAAAGGATTCGTTTTTGGGGAATATGTCGTGCATGAAGATTTCGGGATAGGTCGGTTCGAAGGTCTTGAAATAATCGATATAGATAACAGGAAAAGAGAGTGTCTTGTGGTGGAATATAAAAACAATAGCAGGGTACTTATCCCGATGGAAAAATCCAGGTTACTGACGAAATATATATCCGGTGGGGACAGGGAACCCGAACTTTCCGAACTCTCGAAAAGCAAGTGGGAGACAAAAAAGAAGAAAGTCGAAAAGGAACTGGAAAAATATGCGGAAGCTCTTCTCGAACTTTACGCGAAGAGAACTCTTGCTAAAGGGTATTCTTATTCCGGGGACGAATCTTTGTTAAGAGAACTTGAAATGTCTTTTCCCTTTCAGGAGACGACAGACCAGGAAGAGGCGATACAAAAAGTCTATCAGGATATGAAAAAAGAAAAACCGATGGACCGTCTCCTTTGCGGGGAAGTCGGGTTCGGCAAAACAGAGGTTGCTCTTCGCACTGCATTCAGAGCTTCTATCGAATCGAAACAATCGGTAGTTTTAGCTCCGACGACCCTGCTTGCAGAGCAGCACTACCGGACATTCAAGGAAAGACTGAAAAAATTTCCCGTAAATGTCGAACTGCTTTCGAGATTCACGAAGAAAAAAGAGAAAAAAATCCTGAAAAACATCAAATCCGGGGAGTGTGATATAGTAATCGGAACCCATATGCTGCTCGGTAAAAATATCGATTTTAAAGATCTGGGCGTTCTTATAATCGACGAGGAGCAGCGTTTCGGAGTCAAACAGAAAGAAAAAATAAAAGAGTTAAGAACGAATGTAGACATTCTCTCGATGAGCGCGACTCCCATACCCCGAACTCTGCAGTTCTCTCTTCTCGGAATAAGGGACCTCTCGATTATACAGACTCCGCCAGAGGGCAGAAGAGGAGTCGTTACGACCGTAATACGATGGGACGAGGAAAAAATACGGGATGTCATATTAAGGGAAACGGAAAGGGGCGGTCAGGTTTTCTTTGTGCACAACAGGGTGGAGAGTATCGAATCTGTCGGGAAGAAATTAGAAAAAATCGTTCCTGAAATCCGAATCGTTATCGGGCACGGGCAGCTGTCTTCGGATATTCTTGAAGAAAGAATGACCGACTTTCTCGAGCATAAATACGACTTTCTGCTTTCCACAGCCATAATAGAGTCGGGACTCGATTTACCAAACGTAAATACCATAATAATCGATAAGGCAGAAAATTTCGGACTCGCGGATTTACATCAACTAAGAGGAAGGGTAGGGCGTTCTACGAGACAGGGGTTCTGTTATCTGATTGTTTCCGGGCACTTGAAAGGAAAAGCAAAAGATAGAATCTCAGCCATCAAGATATACTCGGAATTAGGTTCAGGATTCAAGATTTCCTTAAAGGACCTGGAAATAAGGGGAGCAGGTGAAATTCTCGGGAAAGAACAGCACGGTCATATTGCAACCATAGGATATGAATTATATTTAAAAATCCTGCAGGAGGCTGTGAGGAAAGCGCGAGGAGAAAAAATCGAGAAAAAACCGGAAGCGGAGGTTTCCCTGCTGGGCTCTTTCTATATTCCGGAAAGCTACATTTCGGAGGAGGACGAAAGAATCGAGTTGTACAGGCAAATTTCATCCGCTCCTAAGTTGGAAGAAGTCGATAAAATAGAAAACGAAATAAAAGACAGATTCGGAAAATTGCCGTTCAATGTCGAGCGAATACTGAAATGGGCGAGAATCAAAATCCTCGCCGAAGAGTCCGGAATAACGAAAGTAGAAGAGGGAATCAAATATTTTAAATGTGAAATGGGAAAAGCCATAAGCAGGGAACAAATACAAAAAATTGTTTCAACCATCGAAGGAATCAAATTTTCTTATAGAGAGAAAACCATTGCTGTTTCCGTACCTCGTGATGCTATTTTTGAATTTCTGGAAAGTTGTAAAAGTTAACCACGAAGACACGAAGAAAAAAATTACCACAGAGGACACAGAGAAAAGAAGAAAACACCGAGAGCACAGAGATTTCTTTTGTTGTTTAAGACACCACTCACAACACCATTTTTCACATGTAGAGAATGTAGATATTGTAGTTTTTTTGCTTTTGCTTTGACTGAAAACTAATGACTGGGGACTTGAGACTCGATTATCCAAATCTTCTGTTATCAATCAAAACCTGACCTTTATTTTTATAAAAATATATTATTCTATTTCCAATAAATCTTTAACATACTTATTGATTTTGTCTAAGTTTTCGTTGTTAAAATAATGTTGATAGCTACCCGAAATGTGGGTATAATCTTTTTTTCCTAATGTCGTTTTAATATCTTTTTCACTTATCGATTTTTCTTTTAACAATTTTTTTATTGCATCTTTGATTTTGTCTCGAATATGTGATGTTCCGTACGATTGTACTCTATTATTTGATTGTATATATGTTATACCTAATATTCTTATAAAAACTTTAATATAAAAGTCTTTAAGGAATATAAGGCAATCTTTAGTCCATTTGTAATCAGTCAATATTCGCAAAATTTCCTCAGTTAGCCAGTTCCAGAAGTCTCGTACACCTCGGTAGGTATTTTCTATATGTTTTTGTATCAAAACTCCTATTTTTTCGTGGATGGTTTTGAAGATATTGTTTTTGCAATCTTGTTGCCCACAAATTTCAGAAATTGAAATAATTAATTTTATAGATTTTTCTGAAGCAATAATATTGACTTCGTTCGAACTTAAGTTATTATTAAGAACAACGAATAATTCTTTTATCAATGTTTCTACTATTATATCAGAGCAGAGGGAACAGATATCTTGTGGTCCAATTTTATACAGTTCATCTATCGCCTCACCATACTTAAAATTTTGCTCCGGAAAATTTAGTATTGCCAAATCTGCAATAATATCATGGATACCCAATTCTTTTATCTTTTTATTTATAAATTCAACAAAAGGGAACAAAGCCAAAAGACAAAAACCACTTAGGAATATGATACTTGCAATTTTTAATTCAAGTAGGTTTTTCGGGCTGGTTTGGAGTAATAAAAGAGAAATCATAATACTTAAAACATAAATCCCTAGGAGAAAAAAACCATCCGGTTTTAAAATTTTAGATAGTATAGAAGCTCTTCTAGTAGATTGACAAAGAAAAAAGATAATTACAAACAAGAGAGCCATAAGGGAGGCAAGCCCCTGAGCTATTGAGCTTAGTATATACGGCGTATATGCGTGATAAATGTTATAGTGGCTTAGAGCCCAACTAACTAACCATAAAGCGAGGGCTATTACAAACGACCAGCAATATTTGATTAAATCTTTTCGATAACTTAGTATTTTTTTAATGATATACATAGTATAAATTTAGAAAAGCTTCTTGATAAGTCAAGAGCGCAGTGTGGAACACTGCGAGTCATGACTCGCGACTCGGTTTGCTAAATCCCGATTAATGACTCGAAACACGCAACACGTAACACTAAAGTTCTGTTTCCTCTGCGGTTATCCAGCCTTGACTTTTATTTCTTGTTAAATATCTTAAATGAATGGAGAAAACTTTATTAATAATAAAACCCGACGCAATAGATAGAAACCTTGTTGGTAAAGTAATCAGTCGTATCGAAGAAGCAGAACTTAAGATATTGGATATCAAAATGGTTTTATTTTCGAGAAAAACGACGGAAGATTTTTATGCCGAACATAGGGGAGAAGAATTTTTTGACAGACTTATCAATTATATGGCAGACAATAGAATAGTTGTATTAAAGCTGGAAGGAAAAAACGCAGTAAATCGGCTCAGAGAATTGGTCGGAGCAACTGATCCCAAAAAGGCAGCAAAGAACACAATCCGCGCAGATTACGGTGTCGGAACGCCTCAAAATTCCGTCCACGCTTCCGATTCGGCTAATTCTGCTGCGAGAGAAATCAGATTTTTCTTTGGAGACACAAAAGAATGAAAAATCTTATGAATAACAATAAACTTAAGAATATTCACCGCAGAGTACACGGCAAAGCCGACGAAATACAAAAATCAAATATCAAAATGAAAAATGACAGATTAAAATTCAAAAATGTAGAAAAAAAAGAAGAAACTAGTGCTACTAATGACGCAAATCCTTTTCCGTTTTTTGCTATGTGGGTGATGGGATGATTTTGCATTTCTATTTGTCATTTTGCTTTTTAAATTTTGATATTTAATTTACCAGGAAGAGACGGTGAATTTAAATGAGATATGTTTTGAAAAAAAAGCAAAAAATGGTTGGTAATGCTATAACTTTGGAGGTCGGATGATAATACTTACGATTAATTGCGGCAGTTCTTCTCTTAAATATATGCTTTATGACTGGGAAAAGAAAAAAGAACTCGCGAGCGGGATTGTGGAAAGGGTGACCTTAAGCGGTTCTTTCGTAAAGCATAAACCGGCTGGCGGGGAAAAAGTAGAAATAAAAAAAGACTGCCCGACACACAAGGAAGCTTTGAATCTGGTTTTTGAGCTGCTTACAGACCCCAAAATAGGGGTAATCGACAATCTTGATAGGATAAATGCGGTAGGACACCGGGTTCTCCACGGAGGAGAAAAAATAACCGCTTCAATAAAGATAGACGAAAAGGCAATCGAATTGTTTAAAAGCCTTTATGAACTTGGACCTTTACATCTACCTCCTAATGTAACAGGTATCGAAGCCGCGATGGAACTTTTGGGGGATATACCTCATATTGCGGTTATGGATACTGCTTTTCACTCGAGTATGCCGGAAGTATCGTATATTTATCCTGTTCCGTATCACTGGTATGAGAAATACGGCGTAAGGAAATACGGGTTCCACGGCACATCTCATTTATATGTATCCAGAAGAGCTGCGGTCATTCTCGGAAAAGAGCTAAAAGACACCAATCTCGTTACCTGTCATATAGGCAACGGCGTAAGCCTGACTGCCGTTAAAAACGGAAAATCTTATGACCACTCTATGGGATTAACTCCTCTCGAGGGTCTTGTCATGGGCACGAGGTCAGGAAGCATAGACCCTGCGGTCGTACAATTTATATGTGAGAAAGAAGATAAAAAAGTACAGGAAGTTATCGATGATTTAAACCATAAGAGCGGATTATTGGGTCTCTCGGGTAAGTGGTCCGACCGGAGAGATATACTGAGAGAAATGGCAAGGGGAGATAAAAAAGCGGAACTTGCTTTCAGAAAAGAAGTACATTCTCTTAAGCATTTCATAGGAGCATACGTTGCAATACTGGGAAGGACCGATGCGGTTGTCTTTACAGCCGGAGCAGGGGAAAGGGCATTTTTACTCAGGGAGGCGGTATGCTCGGATATGGAACACATAGGGATAAAACTTGATTTGGAGAAAAACAATAAAGAAACCGGGAAAAGAGAAGCCTGTATTTCTACCGAAGATTCTCCGATAAAAATTCTGGTTATCCCCACAAACGAAGAAATTGTTTTCGTTGAAGATGTAGTGGGAGTGCTGAACGGAGAATACGAATCACATGAGACTTACAATTATTCCTTTTCCTCTCCGGATTATAAAAGAGATGATTGATATGAATTTAAGCATTGTGTTAGGGAACGTTTAAAATGAATATAATCGGTGGTGTCGCAAAAGGGCATAAGATTTTTGCTCCTGATAATATAAGGCCCACAAGTGGTAAAGTCAGGGAAGCTCTTTTTTCAATGATAAACGTAAATGGAAAGACTTTTCTGGACCTGTTTGCCGGCTCCGGAGCAGTCGGCATTGAAGCGTTATCCAGAGGCGCAAGAAGGGCTGTATTAGTAGAAAGGTCAAGAAAAGCGGTGGTTTATATAAAAAGAAATTTAGAGAAGACTCATTTCGAGGGGGAAATTATAAACAAATCCGTCTCTTCTACTCTGGATAAATTTGAGGAAAAATTTGATTTCATTTTTATGGATCCTCCATATAATACGGAATTGATAATGAAAACTTTAAAAAAAATCGACGTTGTTTTAAAAGACGGCTCAATAATAATTGTTGAGCGCCCGTCGGATGAGGAGTTCGAATATAATGGATTTAAAATCATTAAAAATAAAATTTATGGAGATACCTCTCTGGTATTTTTGAAAAAATGAAAAAAGCAGTATACCCGGGAACGTTCGACCCTATTACTAACGGACACATAGACATCGTTAAAAGATGCCTTAAAATTTTCGACCATCTGACCATACTCGTTTCGCAGCATTACGAAAAAGATATCCTTTTTTCTCCGGAAGAGAGAAAAGAGTTGTGTGAAATTGCGACAAAAGACATAAAAAACGTTAATGTCGAAATATGGAAAGGGCTTCTGGCGGAGTATGTCAATTCGCGTAAAGTCGATGCGGTCATCCGGGGGATGAGAGCTCTTTCCGACTTCGAGTATGAGTTTCAGATGGGTATGATGAACAGGAGACTTTCCAGCGATATAGAGATAATTTATTTCTTTCCCGATGAAAAATATTTCTTTCTATCTTCAAGTATATTGAAAGAGGTTACGCTATTTAACGGCGACATATCGGAATTCGTTCCCGTAGAGATAGGAAAAAGATTGAAGGAACGTCTTTTAAGTAAAGGTAAACCGAAGTAGTGTCAGCAAGTTCTTATCACTTATCTATAGAGGTAAAAGGCGGAAACGGCGGAGACGGCTTGATGAGTTTCAGCCGTATGGCAAATAAACCGAGATGCGGCCCTGACGGAGGAGACGGTGGGAAGGGAGGGGATGTCTACGTCGAGGCTTCGGAAAATTTCTATTCTATGGAACATCTTCGTAATTCAACTTATTTCAAGGCGAAAGACGGAGAAGCCGGCGGGAAGAATAAAAAGCATGGAAAAAACGGTAAAGATATCGTAATATATGTTCCGGTCGGGACGGCAGTTTATGAAAAAGACGGACAAAAACCTTTAGCCGATTTAACCGAAACAAAACAAAAAGTCAAAGTTGCTTTTGGGGGGGGAGGAGGTAGAGGTAATATCCACTTTACCACATCTTCCAACCAGGCGCCGCGAATTTCTACACCAGGCAAAGAGGGAGAGACGAAAACGCTTCAACTGGTATTCAATCCAGAAGCCCAAATCGTAGTAATAGGGCCGCCGAATTCAGGGAAATCCTCCCTGGTAGCTAACATAACCGGGAAAGAAATTAACGTTGCCAGCTATCCTTTTTCGACCAGGAAACCACATTTATGGACTCATATACATAATTTTTCGAGATATACTTTTATGGATACTCCGCCGCTCTTTTCCGAGACCGTAGAGGAAATCGAGATACTCACAAAAAGAGCGAAGATGCTTCTGGTTGTTTTTGACAGTACGAATAGTGAAAGTCTGGAGAAAATGCAATCTATAATGGAAGATATAGAAGAACGTTTCAACAAAGACCAAAAGAGGGAAATCACAATTGTATTAACGAAAATCGATAAATCGGATATACTTTCGGATATTTCTATTCCCTATCCTGTTTTTCCCGTGTCCGCGGAGACGGGAGAAGGAATGGATAAATTGAAAGAGTTTGTATTTGGTGAGGATTAATCACATCGGGTTCAATGTCTTAGTTAATAAAATTTGTGCAATTTGTGTAATTCGTTGTTACTTTTCTTTGTTGGTTCGTTGGCTCGTTAGGTCGGGGGTTCGGCTTTTTTAAAAACCACCTAACGTCCTAACGATTTTTAATCTTTGTGTCTTGGTGCCTTTGTGTGAGATTGTTAGGTGATGGGGGTGGTTTCTTAAACAACAAAAAACTCTGTGTTCTCTGTGTGTTTTGTTTTTCTCTGCCTGCCCCGTAAGGAAAAATGACTGTATTGGGGTGTACTCTGTGGTAAATAGTTTTTTAAAGATTGCGAAAATTGGTTTATCTTACTATAATTCGCATATGATAAAGGAAACGAACCTGCTTAAATTATCCAACATGAAAATGAAGTCTTCAAGGTTGAAGAAGATAATTACCGGGAATAAGGATATTCTCGAAAAAGAGAATTTTATCGAGATATTGCTTGAACAAGAAGATATAAGAAAAGAAGAAATATCAAATTCCGCTAAAGCTTTTAAACTGGAAAAACAGCTCCGCGTACTGCAAGAAGAAAATGTCAGAATGCTTACGGTTCTGGACGAGGACTATCCTCTAAATCTGAAAGATCTGGAAGATGCACCTCCGGTTCTGTATTGCAGAGGCAAGCTGCTGCCTGAAGACTCCAATGCAGTGTCGATAGTCGGAACAAGGAGAGCAACGGAGTACGGAAGAACAGTTGCAAGAACGCTCGGAAAGAAACTCGCGGGGTTGGGGATTACCGTCATAAGCGGTATGGCAAGCGGAATCGATACGCTGGCTCACACAGGAGCACTTCTTGGCAGTGGAAGGACTCTTGCCGTAATGGGAACAGGAATAGATTTGATTTACCCTTCTTCCAACAGAAATCTCGCAACAAAGATAGTGGAAAACGGCGCATTGATAACGGAATTACCGCCGACTTCTCCCGCTCTTCCTTATCACTTTCCTTCAAGGAACAGAATTATAAGCGGTTTGTCTAAAGCCGTTGTAGCAATAGAGGCGCCCTTTAAAAGCGGAGTCTTTTCTACGGTGAAATGGGCACTCCAGTATGGAAGAGACGTTTATGCCCTGCCCGGAGATATAAACAGAAGCGGGTCCGAAGGTACAAACAAACTTTTGAAAGAGGGGGCTATTCCTTTTACGAGCTATAAAGATATTTTGGATAACACGGTTCTTACCGTGAAAGAAACAGACAAAAAAAATGAGAAAAAAGTTCATGATTTGAGCGAAAATGAAGATAAAATTTATAAGGTACTTGAGATGGAACCGAAAAGCATTGATATACTGACAAAAGAATCCGGATTGAAGCCCCAGGTTGTTATGCCCACAATGGCTTTACTTGAGTTGAAGGGGCTGGTGAGGGAAATTCCGGGTAAAAGATTTATCAGGGAGGAACAATGATCGGAATAATAGACATAGGAAATACAACGAATCACTGCGGTCTATTTGATAACGGTTCCCTGGTAAAGGAAAAAAGGACAAATAAGCCGTGGGAGGTAAAGGAATTTTTCGACGTAACAAAAAGGCTGCTCTGTATATCCGTTGTCCCGGAGAGAAAAAAGCTGATAGAAGAATTTATCGGTTTTAATTTTGTTCCCTTTCCTCTGGAGCTTATTCAATTAGATTATTATTCGAACCCAGGAGAAGACCGTCTTGCTAACGGACTTGCAGCAAAAAAAACGGTCGGGCTTCCCGTGATAGTTGTCGATGCGGGAAGCGCAATAACAATCGATTTGTTCGGCAGTCCATCGGATTCAAAATTTATTGTAAAATTCGAGGGCGGGGCAATAATGCCCGGACTCGTATCTTATTTTTCTTCTGTCTCAAATGCGGGAAATCTTCTCCCCGCAGTCAAACCCGAGCTTCTGGATAAATTGGGCAAAAATACCGAAGAGTGCATTAATTTTGGGGCGTTCGGAAGCCTTGTGGGGGGTATAAAAGAAATTTTGCGAATATTAGATTATAAGAATAAAAATTTGATTTTTACAGGGGGAGATGGGGAAATTTTTTCCAAATATTTCAAAGCTCATTATAATTCCAGCCTTACTCTTTACGGAGGTTTGATTGCCTATAACGAAATCACCTCTTGAGACAATCCTTCTTGCCGAGGGGTTAGCCGGAAGCATATCGAAACCCGTATGCATAGCGCTGTTCGGGGAACTCGGAGCCGGAAAGACGGTTTTTGTCAAAGGTCTTGCCAGGGGGCTTGGTATAAAAGAGGTCGTTAATAGTCCTACTTTCGTTTTGATGCACTCATATTCGGGAAGGATGAAATTGCACCATATAGACCTTTACCGGGTAAAAAAAGGAGACGAATTTCTTCCCTTTGAGGAAATTCTGATGGATAACGGGATTGTTGTCATAGAATGGGCTGAAAGAGCAAAAAATTTTCTCCCTGAGAAAAGAGTGGAAGTTAAATTCAAAATAATTTCGAAAAACGAGAGAGAAATAGTAATAAATGATTATAGGAATTGATTGCAGCAGTAAAGAGGGTGGTCTTGCTACATCGGAGAAATCTTTTTATCCTCTGAAGTGGGTAGAGGATATTCCGCTCAAAATAAAAGAGCTTAATATTCGGGGTAAAGATATCGAAAAAATATTGATAACTTACGGTCCGGGCTCTTTCACTTCCTTACGGGTCGGACTTGTAACGGCACAGGGTCTCTCCCTCCCTTGGGAGACTCCAATTTTGGCGTATTCGACTTTCCTTGCAATGGTAGAAGGCGCGTCTAACGGTAATTTACTTCCGCTCATCCCCGCAAGGAACGAAGTTGTATACGCCGCTCATTATATAAAGACCAAAAAAAAGATTAAAGAAGTATTTAAAGACAGGATTTTCGGTATGGATGAATTGGTACGTTATCTTGAAGATAATTTCGATGATAAGAAGCCCGTTATCTTCGGAGAAGGAGCAGAAAAAAACAGCGATTTTTTGAAAGAAAGTGGTTATCCGGTTTTGGCTGACTCACTTTCTCCTCTGGCTTGTAGTTTATTCGGGTTATATAGAAATAAGGCTATTTGTGTAACAAATCCGGTTGTCCCTTTATACATATCAAGTTCAGCAGCCATAAGAAAGAGAGCCGAACCCGGGATTCGTATCAGGGAGATGAAAGAAGAAGACCTGGGAGACATTATGGCAATCGAAAAAGATGTTTTTCCGGTGCCCTGGCCCTTGGAGATATTCTATACTCATCTTCTGTCCGATACCTGCATAAAGGTGGCGGCGGAACTTTCGGAGAAAATCGTAGGGTACTTCATCGGCTGCGAAGAAGACAGTAAGTTTCACCTGCGAAATATCGCAATTTCGCAGGAACACTGGCGAAAGGGCTTCGGAACCAAACTCTTGACTTATCTTCTCGAAAGACTTGAAAAAAGACCGGGAATAAAATCGTGCTATCTGGAACACCGTATCGGGAACGAAGCAGCTTTCGAACTTTATAAATCATTAGGTTTTACCTTCGGAGGTATCGAAGAAGACTACTACGATAAAGGCGAAGACGCCGTAATTATGGAAATAAAGTTTTGACAAAGAAAGGACGCATTCGGTGAATAAAACAAATAGAATTCGGTTATTTCTATTTCTATACTTTTTTGCTGTATACGTAATCACGATTCAGGGAATTCAATCGGGGGATAATATTTTTCATTATGAGAGAACTCAAAACATTCTGAAAAATCACTCTTTTTCTATGCCTGAAGGCAAATATGATTTTACTAAACAAAAGTGGCTTAGAACCTGGATGAAAGAGGGTAAAGACGGAAGAATTTATCTTATACTTCCCGATGGGCTTTCCATAGCATCTGTTCCATTCATTTTTCTTGGGAATTTAATAGAGAAAGCCGGTAATTATGAAAAACACAAAGAGGAAATGAATGAAGCTTGGAAAAGGGAGCAATCGGAAAAAATGATATATTATTTAAATTTATTGCCATCCGCCTTTTTTTCGGTCGTTATGAATTCTTTCTTTATGGCATTAACTGTACTTATCTTCTTTAATTTCTGTTATTTGCTTACAAACTCTCTCAAGAAATCTTTTATCTCCTCCATTCTGCTGGGTAATGCTACAATTCTATGGGTTTATTCGGGTGATTTCTGGACACAGCCCGTTGAAACGTTCTGTATGTTCACGGCTTTTTATTTTCTCTTCAGATTTAACAAAGAAAACGATATAAAATATTTGTTATTAGCCGGATTTCTTGCGGGTTACTCTTATATAAGCAGATACGCAAGTCTTTTATCCTTACCTTTCTTTGTTTTTTATTTAGTCGGCTTGCGATGGAAAGGGAGAAAAAACATTGTTAAAAACCTTGCGATTTTCTCGATACCTCTTTTCGTGATACTTTTTATTCAGATGTACTGGAACTTCTACCGGTTTGGCTCTCCTTTAGATTTAGGAGTTTATAAATTGCCCTTCTTACGTAAATGCTTTATTCCGTATTTTACAGGTATGCTTTTTAGCTTAAGCAGAAGCATATTTGTTTTTTCTCCTCCGCTTATATTAGGTTTATTCGGAATGAAGGCGTTCTTCAGAAAACAAAAATTAGAATTCATAAGTATTACAGGTATTTCTCTCGCTTTCCTTATATTCTACAGCTTTTTTGGTTTTGGAATAAGCCCTATAATATCTTCTTGGGGACCAAGATATATGGTTACTATAACTCCTTTTTTATTGCTACCTGTTTGTCTTTTTATTGATGAGGTCGAGTGGAAGAGCATGCTAACTTATGTGGTTTTAGCAATCGGCTTCTTTATCCAACTTACAGTGGCTCTGCAACCTCTGCAGGGAAAAGCGATAGGTGAATACTATGGAAGTGTAACAATCCTGGATGTCCACTTTCTGAAAACGGAAATAATACCGCAGGCAAAGATGTTGTTTAGAGGAGAGTTTCATCTCTGGATGTTTGACAGTCTTCCCAAACTAATTATGGGTCTTATTCTTTTAGGCATAAGCCTTTATTCTCTATGGTATTGCGTCTCTGAAGTCCGAAAATTTGGAGAAGAATAAACAATCTCTACTTATAAAGAATAGCTAATGGCCTTTAGCTTTTGGTGGTTAGCTTAAAACAACAAAAATAAAATCCTGTAAATCTTGTTAATCATGTCTGAGTAAAGGTTACGTGTTGCGTGTTTCGTGTAAAAAAACAAAATTTATTCGTGCAATTTGTGTGATTCGTTGTTAAAAATAGCTTTTAGCCTTTTGCCTTTTGCCTTTGGCTCTTGGCTTAAAAACAAAAAAAATCTTTGTGTGCTTTGCGTGAGATAGATTTGGTGGTGTGTGGTGGGTTTCAAACAAATAAAAATCTTTCTCTGTGCTCTCTGTGTGTTCTGTTTTTCTCTGTGTACTCTGTGGTAAATGTTTTTTCTTTTTGAATTTTGATTTAAAATCCTGAAATTTTTTAAAACGGGTGGCCGAAGTTAAGATATATCTTTCCTTTGTCGTCCGGAGAGGTCTCTTCCATAGCTCTTGCGTAATCAAGCCTTATTACTCCGATAGGGGAGCTGTATCCTATACCAAAACCCAGGCCTACGTTAAAATCATTCAGGGCAATATCGGCGACATTCATCCACAGGGAGCCAAAGTCCGAAAAAAGTATTGCGTAAAATCTGCCGTAAATCGGCATCCTGAGTTCGAGATTGAACAACAATTCATCGAGACCGCTCATCCGGTTAGGCCTTGAATCCGGGAATCCTATGGATGCTTCGTCGAATCCTCTCAAGGAACCGTAACCACCCATTTCCAGACGTACATCGGGACTAATACTCCCCGCATCTTCTCTGGGAAAAGTAATTACAGCCCTTGAGCGCTGTGCAATTATTAACCGTAGCGGCAGAGGATAGTAAGAAGCAATATCCAGATTCAATCTTTCAAAATGGTTATCTCCCCCCAGAATGCCTCCGGCATATTCATATTGCAAAAGAAGGCGCAGCCCCTTGCTTGGATTGAGTATATCATTTCTCTTATCAAATAAATATCTCGGCGAAACCCTGTTTGTGATATTGATTGTATCTTCTAATATCGTAGCTCTTCTGAATTCGTAGGGAAAAGAAATAACGGAAAAAGGCCCCACCTCTCTTTCGAGCACAAACTCAAAAGAAAAATCGGATTCGAACTCTCTCCTCATGAGAGCCGGAGACGTTATCAAACCGAATCCGGTACCGAGCAGATAGGGCTCTCTGTAAGTCACCCTATAGTTCTGTTCCCAATCCCAATCTTTAAAAACTAAACGTCCGGAATCTTCGTCGATTTTCGGAGAACCTTTGAAAGATAAATCGACAATCAGTCGCTGAAGATTACCGAAAAGGTCTAAATCGCCCCACCTGAAGTCAAATATTGCTTTATGGGGAGATTCATATCCGACACCGAACTGAAAAAAACGTGATTTTTCTTCCTTCAAGATAAAAGTTATATCTACCGAATCACCCGCGACTTTCTCTTCCGTAACTCTAATATCGGAAAACATCTCGGTTCGGTAGAGATTACTCTCTGAAAGATAAACTTTCGAAGGTCTGTAAACGTCCCCTTTTTTTACTCTGAGCTCACGTCTTGCAACCTTATTTCGAACATCATCCAGACCTTTGATTTTAATTTCCCTCACATGCATTTTTTCGCCTTCGTTTATAGTTATCTTAAGGTGAATGTTATTTTTATCTCCTTCTCCGTTTACGAAACTTCTTTCCGTTATTATGGAAGCATCGGCAAACCCTGCCTCCGCATAACTATTAGAAAGAGCATATTTTCCAGCGTCTAAGACGGCTTCATCGTAATGGCTGCCCTCTTTGACAGCTAATTTCCTCATTATATATTTATGATTGAAAATTTTATTACCATGAATTTCAATACTTTTGATTTTACTCTGGGTTCCCTCAAAAATATGATAGGTTATTACAAATCCGTTTTTCTCTTCGACAAACTTTCCTTCGCTCCTTAAAACTTTTATATTGAAAAACCCTCTGCTCCAGTAATAACTGATGATCTTGTCCGGTCCTTCCTTTGCAAATAGTTCAATATATTGGTCCCCTTCTTTTACCGGGAGCGTTTCCTTCAATCTTTTGCCGGATACGAAATAATTCCCTTCGAAATTTATCTTTACCACTCTGACTCCCCCATTTTGCTGTACCTGTTTCATGCAACCGGAAAAGGAGAAAATAAAAAGTATAAAGAAAGGGAAAGTCTTTGCTATCCTGAACCTTCTATTAGTAAAATCCGTTTTTTTTTCAATATTTTCTAACATTATACAAATCACCGGGAATCCTTTCTATAAACAATATTTAATTTAGAGAAAAACGCAAGCAAGAAACCAGCAAAAACCCAAATTCTTTGTAGTATGAACAGTCAACTTTTTGTTTTTCGAAAAAAATCGAACCACAAAGTACACAAAGAGCACAAAGATTTTTACTGTTTTCCAGAACACTCCATTTTTTAACAACAAATTGCACAAATTTCACGAATAATTTTTTGTTTTTAACTAGGAATCCGGAACTATATTTGATATTTGTGTTATTTGTGTGATTCGTTGTTTCTATTTTTAATTCATCTTTGAATTTTAATTTGTAATTTTCCATTTTGATATTTGATTTTTACATTATTAGCGGCTTTGCCGCGTTAGGGGAATTATAATATATTTAAAATTGTACTACTGGTCAAATACGACTCTACTGACACTCCGTGACAAGCATTTCATTCAGCTCATCGGGATTATGGGTAATTCGAAAAGCTTCTTTACGGCTCAAGATATCTTCTTTGATTAGTTCAACTATAGATCTATTCAGGGTTTTCATTCCTTCCTTTGTTCGAGTCTGCATAACAGAATATAATTGATGTGTTTTGCCTTCTCTTACCAATTTTCTGACAGCCGCTATCGAGATAAGCGTCTCCGTAACCGCGATCAATCCTCCATCTTTCCTGTTTTTTATTAAATCCTGAGATATTATTCCAAGCAAATTCGCGGAAAGCTGAAGCGTAATCTGACGCCTCTGATGTGGAGGAAAAATATTTATGATTCTATCGATTGTTTGAATGGCGCTTCTTGTGTGTAATGTTGAAAGCACCAGATGTCCGGTTTCCGCTGCCGTTATTGTTATCTGTATCGATTCCCTGTCTCGCATTTCTCCGACAACAATAACATCAGGGTCCTGACGTAGAGCGAACTTTACCGCAGACGCAAAAGAATGAGTATCGTACCCCACAGCTCTTTGATCGATGACCGATTTTTTGTCTTCGTAAATGAACTCAATCGGATCTTCCACTGTTATTATGTGAGATGTTAGTCTTTCATTTATATATTGAACTACGGAAGCAATCGTCGTTGACTTTCCGCATCCTGAAGGACCCGTAATAAGCAGCAGTCCTCTCGGCTTCACCGCAAACTCTTCCAAAACTGCCGGTAATTTTAGGCTTGCGAGGTCCGGTATTTGGGCCGGAATAAGCCTGAAAACTATCCCGGGATGACCTCTCTGCATGAAAACATTAACTCTAAATCGAGAGAGTCCCGGAACATTCACCGCAAGATCCATTTCTTTCTGCTTTTCAAATTGCTCCAATTGTTTATGAGACATAACACTCCCGGCTACATTTCTTATGTCTTCCACGGTAAGGGCAGCATGCTCTTCTACCCTGATTAACTCCCTGTCTTTCCTGATAACGGGATTAGATCCGACCTTGAGAATCAGATCGGAAATGTTATCTTTTTTCATTCTGCTTAGAAGATCTCCAATTTTCAATGACATCTTACCCTCTCGCTAATGATGCTTCAAACATTTTCGGATTAGAAGCTTTTGAAAGAGCTTCTTCATAATCGACCTGTCCCCTTAAATAAAGCTCTTTTAAATAATCGTCCAACAATTTCATGCCAAATTGCGCGCCCGCTTTTATTATATTATAAATTTGTTCGATTTTTCCTTCTCTGATAGCGTTGGCTACACCTTTAGTCCCTATAAGAATTTCGTAAGCACCCACTCTTCCCTTACCGTCAGACCTCCTGAGTAACGTTTGAGATACTATTGCTCGAATAGTTGAAGCAAATTGAACCCGTATTTGATGTTGATGTTCGGGTTCAAAAACATCCACTATTCTATCAACTGTCTGAGGCGCATCCGGAGTATGAAGTGTGGCAAAAACGAGAGAGCCCATTTCCGCAGCGTTAAGAGCTTTTTCTATGGTTTCTTTATCTCTCATTTCTCCGATCATTATAACATCCGGGTTCTGCCTCATAACCCTTTTTAGAGCTTCTTCAAAAGAATTTGTATCCACTCCTATAGCTCTCTGTTCAATAACACTCATTTTATCCTGGAAAACATATTCGATCGGATCTTCTACCGTAATTATATGCTTTTTTTCTGTGATATTTATCTCTTCGATCATCGCGGAAAGCGTTGTTGACTTGCCGGCACCAGTCGGTCCAGTTACAAGTACAAAACCATGTGAAGAAAGGGCTATTTTCTTCAATGTTTCCGGGAGTTTCCATTCTTCTATTGTTTTGACTTTTATAGGTATGGCTCTGACAGCAACGCCTATCTTTCCTCTTTGAAGAAAAACATTCATCCTGAACCTTGAAGCACCGGGAAGCTCATAAGAAATATCAAGCTCCCAATCCTGTTTAAAACGCTCTTTTTGCTCTTCATTTATAATTTCGAATACAATGTTTTGAATATCTTCAGCCGAAAAGGGTTTATAGCCCTCTAATCTTTTTAACTCCCCCTGGACTCTTACTATAGGAGGTTCGTCTGCTTTAATATGAAGATCGGAGCCATCAAGTTTTATGACTTCTTTTAAATATTCTTCGATTTTTGCACCCATGATATCTAAATTTATTATTTACACCCGAAAGGATTCGAACCTTCAGCCTTCCCGGCCGGAGCGGGACGCTCTATCCATTGAGCTACGGGTGTCAGCCTGCTGTAAAAACCTTATTTTCGACTTCTTTTTTAAGTACCTTGGATGGTTTAAAAGATGGTAGCCATCTGCCAGGAATTTTTACTTCTTCATTGGTTCTCGGGTTCCTGCCTATTCTACCTTTACGAAATTTGTTTCCAAAAACGCCAAAACCTCTAAATTCAATTCTGTTATTAGTATAATAAACTTCTTTGACTTCTTCAAGAAAAGACTCGATGACTGTCCTGACTTCCTTTACCGGGATACCTGTACCTTTTGATATACTCGCTATAATGTCCATCCTAGTCTTTGTCATAAAAAACCTCCTTAATATTTTGCTAATATGTTTAATTACATTTACTTATACTATTTATATAAACAAATTTAATGATAATGTCAAGGGCTTTTCCGTAACAAACCCGACTAACCCACAAAAACAATTTTACCACAGAGTACACAGAGAAAAAAAGAAGATTTTGTTGTTTAAAAAAGCTCCCAAGCCCACACACCAAAATTTTTCACATGTAGGGCATGTAGTACCTGTAGTTTTTTATTTTTGATTAAATCCCAACCCCGCAAACCTAAATTTTGCATATAGGGAAGGTAGAAATTGTAGATTTTTCGATTTCTATATGGGCTACATGTTCTACATGTGCAGATTTTTTTGTCGTCGGCCGTAGGCGATTCGTTTCTCTTGACAGATAGCAAGAACATATTTAATATCTTTTATGATTAGTGACAAAGAATGGGTTATACTTATGAAAACCGACCCAAAACAGGGAGAGATAATTCGTGGGAAGCTTGAGGTCTCCGGAATAAAAGCGAGGCTGGAACAGGAAGCTGTTGGCAAAATATTCGGATTTACCTTAAACGGTCTTGGAGAAGTCAAAGTATATGTTCAAAAAAGCAGCCTGGAAGAAGCAAAAAAAATACTCGAAGAGTAATATACTATTGACTTAATAATCAAAATCCGTATTATTTTAGTATGAAGAGAATTAAGATATCTTCCGAAACTATTGGTGAAGTCTTTGCCGATTTGACGAATGAAAATCCTAAAACTGTTAAAGCCTTTTATTCTTCTCTTCCAATCGAAGGAAGAGTAAATTTCTGGGGTGAAGAAATATACTTCAGAATCCCGGTACCCGTGAGCAAAGAAAAGAGCAGGGTAGCGGTAAAAAAGGGTGAAATCGGTATATGGATTGAAAGCCCCTCGTTTTGCATATTTTTCGGAAAAACACCGGCAAGTACGGAAAAGGAAATACGTGCATATAGCGAAGTAAACATGATAGGCAAAGTCGAGTGCGACCCTGAGATCTTTAAGAATGTAAAACAAGGTGAAATTATCAGGTTAGCAAAGGCAATTTAGGAATATTGGGATTTAGTTTTGGTTCGTTGTTCCTGGTTCGTGGTTCCTTTTTTAGTTGGTTCGTTAGGTCGTGAGTTGGTTGGACCGTTAAATTTTTTGTCCGGTCTGCCGTCTGCGGTCAACCGTCTTTGTTTCACTTTTTTCGATTTCCTTAATTTATTCTTTGTGTCTTAGTAGCTTTGTGGCAAAACCAGGCGACCTTAATTATATCTCCAACTCTTTTACGGTCTTATCGCTCATTATATTTAACTTCCTGACTGTACCACCATGTGCATGAATTCTTCCAGAAATTTACATTTTTTTCTTGACAAAATGCAGAAATACTATTAGAATGTTATAGGATTGCATTATAAATATTTGTGCCGGATAATGTGGAAGCTTTAATTCTAAAGTAAGGAGGAATTATGAAGGGTCGCATAACCGTTTTATCTGTTTTACTGCTTTTTGTTCTTGCTTTGAATCTCCCAGCCCAGGCTCAGTTTACGCTCAGAATTCACCAACCGCCGCCAAACCAACTGACAATTTCAGATCTCTGGTTTGTGGATATTACAAACAATACAAGTCAAACGCCTACCGTTTATCTACGGGGCGAAATCACGGAATCGCAAAAAGAATTGTTATTCAGAGCCAGTTCGAATGATTTCCAGTTGCCTCCCGGGAGAAATCGAATAACAGCGAGAGACATAAAAACTTTGACAGATGAATGGTACAGAGAGGAGGATAAATCTTTCATCCTCAGAACCAGTACAGTCCCGGCAGGGAGTTATACCGTTTGCCTGTATTTGATGGGTGGTGTTGCCGGTCAACCTCAGGAACTTGCAAGTCAATGTATCAATGTTCTTGTTCGCCCGGCAAGTCCTCCGAGATTAATCTCTCCGAAAGCAGGTAAAAAGCTGGAGATTAAACGACCTGTTTTTACGTGGACAAAACCAGCTCCTTTATCGGCAACCGAAAAAGTGGTTTACAAATTCAAAATTGTTGAAATATATAAGGGGCAGACAAAAGAAGAAGCGATAAGAGCAAATCCCGCCTGGTATGAAGAGGATAGAATAAATAGAACAACCTTTCAATATTCTCTCAGAGCGAGGGAGTTAGACCCTGATAAAAGATATGCCTGGCAGGTTCAGTCTTTCTATGCGGAAGGCTTCCCTCTCGGCACTAACAAAGGTATGAGTGAAATATGGGAACTTAGTCCGGAGATAATAGGAGGGATAAAACCCATACCTCTACGGCCTTCATATTTGAAAATAGGACAATTTGTAATTAAAAATATCACTTACAGTTCGTCTTCACTTGATTCACTTTCTGGTAGTGGAGAATCTTTTTTTCTGCAGAAAAATATCCCATCTCATTTTGGCGGCCCGGCGTTCGTTCTTACAGAGATAAAATTTGGGGTTAACTTTGAAAAATTAAAAGTGAATTGGACAAGTGGGGATACTGCAAGAGTTACTGCAGGCGAAATTAAAGAAAATTTTTCCTCTCCCCTTGAAATTAAAGTCGAAGGTTATCCTGTTTTTGTGCATGATGTGCATTTATTGCCTGATTCGGCAAGCGGAACGGTAGGAGTCAGCGTTGCCTGTCTTTATGAGTCTACCGGTTGCAAGCCGGCTGAACTGGAACCTTTCAAAGGAAAAGTATCACCTCTTCTGGATATATACAAAGAACTCGGTGTTGCAGAAAGAGGTCCTTACCGCCTGGGAGAAACGGGTATACTTATTAAATCAAAGAAAGAAATAACCATAGACCTCAGCAGGACGGTTACCCCCGCAAAAGTAGGAATCTGGATGAAAAGAGGAGAAACCATCGAACAGCGCGAGTTGGATACGTGTAACACCGGTTATCTCTACGGTCACTATACCTTTGATGATGGTCTTTTTGCTCCCGGCGGCTTCAGCGCTACTTTTGACCTTGCTTCGCCCTGGAATTTCTATTCTTTGATTCCAATGGGATTCGAAGTACATTTGACGGGAGGCACTCTCGAGATTGAAAAATGTAAAGTAAAGAAAGGTAAGTTCGTAAACGGAGATATAGTTCTTCCATCCGATAGTAACGGAGTAGTTGACGCTGCAGGGAGATCAATTGTAGCAAAATACGATTCTCTTCTTGTCGATACACTTTTAAACCTATCGGCTAAAGTTTCTGTAGCTCAACAAATGAAATGGGGCGGTTTTGGATTGCTTTCCAGTAATACATATTTCAAACTTCCTGCAAATCCGTATGCCTATCATACCGTTGTACAGAGCGATACTTTCACCATTGTAGAAACGGATACTCTCATAGGTTTAATAATACCTTATCTTAACAGAAGTAAAGATGTGCTAGTGGTATATTCGGGTGATGTGAGCGGTTCTTTGAAATTTGAAAAAATGGGCGGTTTCGATAATAAGAAAAGGAAAGGCGGCTGGTTCAACCTGGAAATGCAGGGAATAAGAGGATATCTGTCTTCGGATGTTGAAACTCCGGATATGAATGTAAAATTGGGATTACCAAGTAAAACAGGGTATCTCTCAGATAGCAGTTTCAATACTACGTTTACTCATGATGAGGCTGATTCCACTTTTATGAGGTTCTGGTTTGTGGGTAATTCATCTTTTGATACGGATCTTCGGGGACAATTTGAAATACCATACCCTTCTAACATAAAACCTCCGTTCAGAGAAGTTGCAGTTACTTCTACTGCCAGTTTCGCAGGAGGGAATGCGTTCTTCCCTGATTCCGCGCTCACTCTCGATTACTGGGGTGTAGGTTTAAGTTCGAAAAGAGGAGTTGTTAGTGTAAGAGTGGGAGAAATTATTTACACTAATGCCGAGATTGAAGAGAAGCGACATTTCTCCCAGGGGTTTAATATAATCTGGGGTGAAATGCTCGCTGAGGGCGATTTGGGGGAATTCTATTTTAACCATAATGCGGCTCATCAGAAGTTTGACGGATTTCCGATTACGCTCGATTCGGCTGCTCTCTCAAAGTATAGTCCGGGTAGACCGGGAGAACTGGTGGTTAGAAGCGGGGTTCACTTCAATTTTTTCGGGGAACCCGATACATTGATTACTGTACACGATGCGAAACATACGGTGACTACTCCGCCTTTTGACGGACGTCTCGTTACCATAGATCCCAAAGAATTTGCACTATTTAGAAACTGGGGGTCGGGTATCGCGGAGATGGATTTTGATAAGATAGGGTACGACGCGACAGATCAGGATGGATTTATAGGAGCAGGTGAAGTCGATTTTGATTTCTTTAAGAACTCTCCTGTTAATGCCGAGATAGAGATTGACAGTTTATATATAAAGATTTGTGTTTTAGAGACGAAAGTGCACGATTTAATGCTCTTGCATGTCGAGTTAGCCAGTTTAGGTGAGATCTGGGGATGCGCGGTCATTAAAGGAGATGAGCTCCAGCGCATAGCAATTGGCGGTAGGCTGGAATCGACTGTCGGAGGCGGTTTCGATTTGTTGGTTCCTAAAGCCGGAGTGGGCGTGGAGGTTGCGATGGCGGTTACTCCAACGATAACCACTTTCGCCGCTGATGGTATGATGTATCTGTATGTTTTTGGTGCCGATCTTGAAATGACCGGAAGCGTATTTCTCAAAACGGACCGTGTTGCGGGAAGCGTAGAAGGCGAAATAAAAGGTGCTTTCGATTTAAGCGCTGTAGGTGTAGATATTGCGGCGGATGGGCAGGCCAACTGGTTCTTTAGCCCGGGTGCAAATTACATACAGGGTAGACTGGCAGTCAATATATGCAGCATAACATTGGGAGCCGGTCTTTCGGGTGGTCTGTTCATAGGATACAATGCTCCTAAAGATCAGGTATGGGTCCTAAGAGAAGGGAGCAGCGGAAGCCGCCGGTTTGGCATTAATATGGCTAACATAAATAACCCTGTAAGCGGTATTTATATCTTTGGCGATGCCGAAATATCTATAGGGGTGGCTGGAATACTCGAAGGCGGAGTCGAAATATACGCAGGTGTTGGTGCCTTCGTTGGTGGCAGTTATTCTGGTGGCGATGGAACTACTCAGGGGATTTTCACTATTGTAGGGGTAGTTGGAGTTTATATATACGGGGAAATACTCTGGGGTCTCGTTTCCGCGTCAGCCTGGGGAGAGTTAGAGATGTACTTCGGAACCCCGACAGGCTTTGAGGGAACTTTTGGTCTTAGAGGATGCGTGCTCTGGGTTATTTGCGGTGAAATAGAAATTACTGCGGGAATGAACTCAAACCGTGGGTTCTACATAGAGTAAGGAGGTATCAATGTTTACAATATTATTATTGGGAACTGTATTGAATGTTTACACAAACGATGTGGTGGTCAAAAGAGCTGATACCACTATTACTCCTACCATAGGTATGGAATTAAAAGATATCGATACAGTCATAGTTGGAGATAGTTCTAAAGCAGAGATTCTTTATTCCGATAGTACAACGCTTTATCTGGACGAGAACACCAGCCTTAACACAAGTGGGGAGAAAAAAAGGTCTGTATTTCTTTCCTTCGGCAGGATCTGGGCAAAGGTAAAAAAGCTGGTAAAAGGTGAATCTTTAGAGGTTGCAACGCCTGTTTCTATTTCAGGTATTACAGGTACCGAGTTTGAACAATCCTTCATAGCGGAGGTAGCAGAGTGTAAGATGGTAGGAGGAAGTTTAAGCTTCAAAGAAAAGGGAACCGGTAAAGAGACTATACTTAAAGAAGGAAAAATGGCTTCCCTCCAGAAGGGAAAATCCGCTAAATTCCAGGATTTCAAAAAGGATCAAATGAAACATTGGTATAAATGGACCAAAGGCGATGCTGATTTTGTCCTTGGCAAACTCAAACAAGCCTATGACGATGGCGAGCATGGAGATGGCGCGTCTAATAAAAAGGTAGTACTTCTTTCCTCACAGGTAAAAGCAGTTGCCGGCAAATTAGGTTTAGTTAAAGAGTATGAAAGCAAATTAGATGAACTTATGAAAGTTAAAGATCCTTCTATGTTTAAAGGTCTTTTTGCTCCAACCGAAACCGGTTTTTTGTATGCGATAAGTAGTGAAAATAAGGGTGCAAATACTTTTGTATTGTTAAAATGGCCTCAAATGAAAGGGGTTAAGGCTTTCAACCTTTACAGAAAGGAGATACCTTCTTTAGGTAATCCTACAACTCCGATAAATTCTAAACCGATTACACTTATGAGCGACTGTGCTGATATTAAGAAAGTTATACCTGTAGGTTCCGAAGAGTGGCAGGCTATAACCAACATTCTTAACGGACCTCCAAAACCTAAAACGAAGACAAAAGGAAGTACGACTAAAGGGTCTGCTCTTATATCTCCCAAGGAACCAACGGGAGATATGTTTGCGGTTCCGGTTGCACTCGCTAAACTTAGTGCCTGTAATATTTCCTCTGTTTCGGATACAAGCCAAACTTATAGAGAATTACAGGCTCTTACAGGTAAATACTGGAAGGTTGGTGTTGTCTTGGGGCAGGCTTATGTCGATAATAATGTTGTTCCCGGTAAAAAGTATATGTATGCGATAGCTCCTGCCAAAAGTTTAAGTAAAGAAATAAAACCTATAGATACCGCGACGGTTGTTGCCGGAACGGTTCTTCCTTTGCCGGCTCCCTCAGGCGTTACTACCATTGCCGGTGACAATAAGGTTATGGTAAGATGGAATGAGATGGGAACAGCTTCAGGTTATGACGTGTATAGGAGTTCTCCTTCTGCTTCTCCTGTTAAGATAAACGGAGCAGATATAGTAGAAAAATGTACGCTAGATCTTGAAGGAAATAAAATTTCCGAGAAAAACTGTTTTATAGATTTTATGCGCTGGGATGAAGCAGGTTATCCTATATTACATGAAGTAGTGTCACCCGACTCGATTTACGGTCCGTATAACGGAACAACTTATCAATATAAAGTCAGGGCTTATGATGCTCTTGGCAGACCGGGTATGTTCAGTTCGAATGTTCCGACTCTTCCGAAAGACAAGACACCTCCGGCTGTTCCTTATGGGATTCAAGTAGATGCCTATCCGGATGGATTACAGCCAAAATGGTATCAGGTTACTCATGATGAGTTAGGGCATGTGGAATTGTCGGGTATACAGGGTTATAAGGTTTATCGTTTTAACTCAGCGGATTCTCTTGCTGATAGTATTTTGGTTAATTCTATGGTGCCCGATACGTTTGGAGCATTTCCTTTATATAAGGATACGGATCCGGCAATTTTCTCAGCGTATGGTGAGAAAACTTACTGGTATAGAGTTAGATGTATCGACAATAAGGGGAATATAAGCGGTCTTTCTCCTTCAGCCGGGAATAATTTACCGGATACAACACCTCCTAAACCACCAAGGAATTTAAAGGCGGATAGTCATGCCGACTATATCGCTCTGTCCTGGGAGAAACCGAATCCTGTTTCTTCCGACCTTGCCGGTTACAATATATATAGAGGTGTTTGCGGCGGAGATTCTGTGTGTGTGGAGTATGAACAAAAAACTTCTCATGTGGTTAAGGAGCCAAGGTGTACAAAATGGGAATGGAGACCTTATCCTATGCATCTTATTGGAAACAAGGACCATCCGGATAGCCTCAAATATAAGGACTTTACTGTTCCGCCCGGTTCGCCGATTTGTTACAGATATACGATAAAAGCTTATGATAGAAGTCAGAATTTGAGTGATACTTCCAGAACCGTCTGTCAGAAGCTGAGAGAAGAAACGCCGCCTGCTCCGCCCGTTATCGCGGGACTGAAAGCAAGAGACAGAGCGATAAAGGTCGAGTGGGTTTCCTCGCCCGTTCAGGATTTGTTTGGGTTTATGGTTTACAGGTCGGAGAAAGAAAGTGGACCTTATAAAAGAGTTAGTGACACTCTTATATTTCCTGCAGTCATAAGTTGCGATGATATACCTGCTACGAATATATGGGCTGCTGATTCGGTCTTTTCTTTCGTGGATACGACCGTTCAGGAAAAAAAGGTGTACTGGTACAGAGTAAAAGCCGCAGATTATGGCGGCAATATCGGCGAACCTTCGGTTCCGATAGAAACATATACATATGACCTCGGAGCGCCGCCTACGCCTTTCAATCTTTCGGCTTCGCAGCCTTCAGGGCAGTGTGCTCTTGAAATAAGCTGGAGGCCGGCTTATGATACGGTTTACTCCGGTTTTGTAGTCTTCAGAAGTTCGGATGCATCCAGTGGTTACCGTCAGATCAGCCCGATTATAAGAGGCAACAAATTTCTTGACAATAAGATAATAGCGAATAAAGAATACTGGTACAAAGTTCAATATTTTGCCAAAAACGGCAACCGTTCACCCGTTTCAGGTGCCGAAAAAGGTAAGGCAACGCCTTAAAGGGGGATAAATGAAAAAAATAAAATTGATTTTAACTTTCTTAGTAGTTGTTCTCCTGTCGGTTCCAGTGTATGCCGGAGATGAATTCGTGGAACAGCATTGTTGGAAGTTTAGGAATACGACTTACTTTACTGATGGCGGAGGTACTACGGTACTGCCATGGGAAATATACACCAGGAGTTTTATAGGTATATGTCCCGATTCGTCCGTAGCCAAGGTTTTGTGTCCTCTGGACTATGCTTTCTATCATGCTTACAATGCTGCATTTGCGGTTGCTGCCGGCAATTGTTTTGGAATGAGTCTGCTCGCCAACATAATATACAAGGAAGAAGGGCACATGGGTTTTTGTAAACCGGTTTATACTTATTCCGGGGGCACAGACGGCCCAACTTCGGCAAAACTCTGCACTGTTATAACGGTTATGCAGTGCCATGAATGGAGTCATGCGGGTATTATGTGGATGGCTGAAAATATAACAGGTACCCATGTAAAGGACGGAAATTATGCATATGAGCAGGTAGAATATTACCTTTCTATGGGAGACTTACCGGTACTTACTATAGTGCAGGATTTAAGTTTTGTAGGTCATACATTGATACCATACAGGGTCGAAGAAACCGGCTCAAAACGTTACATTTACATATATGATTCAAATAAATGGTACCCTCCGCGTGCAGCCTATTACGATAACGATAGTAATTTTATTGAGATTACTAAAAGTAATGGTAACTGGTCTTACAAATGGGATGCTGCTGAAACCTGGGGTTCGCCCGATGGTTTCATATTTGCCACACCGATGTCCACAGTGAAAGCTTCTTCGCGTAATCCCCTCCAGCTTGGCGGAATTACGGACGCTATGAATCATATATTTCTTACCGGAGCCAATATTTCTCAGATTACCGATGACCAGGGGCATAAGTTTTACAAAACCAGCACAAGCTCGCACAACAAATTGTCTGACATAGAAGACAATCCCTCTCTAAAAATGGAAAACGTGATAAGGATGCCGATGATTTCTGCACCTGCGAGAGGCGTAAGAAGCTTTACAAGGAAGAGAAAAGACCCTCCCGAAATTTACTTTACTATAGGTTCCGAGGGTAAAAATCTTAATTTCGAAATTGCCTCGGTTGGCAAGCAATACAAATTCGAAATGGCCGGGAGGGATAATATAATAAGACTTTCCACCCCTGCAGGCTCAAGCGGAAGAGATAACTTCGAAGTGAAAAAACTCTCGACAGACAATCAGGAGTTGATATTAAGCAGCAAAAGAGGAGCTGCCAAATTCGAAGTGGAACTACACAGAAACGTTCCCGGTTCAGATATATCAAGAATATTCAAAGTCACAAATCTGACAGCTCCGAGCTCTTCACCTGTCAAACTACGTCTGGCAGAAGGTAGAGATGCTCTTCTTGTTAGAGGAGAAAAAGACCCTGTTTCCTGTAATCTCGAAATCACCCAGATAGTAAAAGGTAAGGTGACTAAGATGCCTTTAAAATCGATAAATGTTTCAGGGAAAGACTGGCAGCAGGTTGCCCCCAGTAATTGGAATCAGTTAAATGGAGCGACCATAAAAACAAATGAAATACAGATGCCGCCTGATCCTTTTGATAAGAAAAAATGAATTATCGGAAAGGTTAATTATGAGAAAAATAGCTTTAATCCTTTTCTTTGTATCTTTTGTTTCTTATGCCGGGATTATGGATTTTTCGGGTTCGGCAAGCGTATATGCCGAATATAATGATGTGAATGGAGATACTTTGATTGACCCGACTTCTCAAGTCCGTTTTAACATTAGCCCCACTATATCCTTCTATACGATGCCGATAACTTTTGATTTCTCTTTGAATACGATGGAGTCGCAGTTTCGTCAGGCACTCAATAAATTTCACGTGAGCATACAGCCGGAAAAAATGCTGAGAGACAAGGTGCCAGGTGTTCCGAGTATCGTTTTTGCGATTTCCAATGTTGAATTCGGTACTTGTTATCCGTATTTTACCCCATACACCCTTTCGGGTGTTCCTGTTTCGGGAGGGGTAGTCGAACTAAACCCGGGAATTTTTCACCTTGAGGGCACGATGGGAAATTTGCAGAGGAGTGTCGACTGGTCGGATACCACTTACACCGAATATGCATATGCGAGGAGCCTGTCCGCTTTCAGCGTGGGTTTCGGTAAAAAAGAAGCTCCGCATCTTCATTTCGTTTACATGCATTCGGCAGACGACACTGCTTCCGTTGCTCCTTTGCTTCTTCCTGCTTATACCGATTCGGACAGCGTGGAATTTACGAAACCCATGGAAAATTATGTTGTAGGTATCGATCTTGGATTTTCGCTTTTTGACAGCAGATTAAATATAGAGTCGGAGATTATCGGCACAGAGGTAACAAGAGATGTACGGTTGCCCGCACTTACCTACGAAGGAGTGCCTTCCTTCCTTACAAGTCTTTTCAAACCAAGGCTCAGCAGTGCTTTTGATTTAGCCTTAACTGTTAATTCCTCTCTCAATATTTCGGGTACGGAGATTTCCGGTTCATTCGGTATGGTCGGACCGAACTTTGAGTCTTTCGGCAATCCTTATCTGCGCAATGATGCCCTTTTTTACAAAGCTGGTATAAAGCAGAACTTATTTAATAACAGTATGTTTTTATTCTCTTCATTAGAAAAGGAGAAAGATAACCTTCTGGGAACAAAGAGTTCTACCACTACTTTTGATTCTTACGAGTTCGGCATAGGGTTTAATTTCACATCCTTGCCGTATTTGGAATTCAGTTACAGTCCTTACAGCGAAAGAGACGATTCCCTCGGTCTGGATCGAAGCAGCGATATGTTTTCCGTCAATACCGGATATAGTTTTAATCTGGGAAACCTCGGCAACTATTTGAGTGTATTCTTCTCTCATCAAAGTTATGATGATAAGGTTGAAGCCAACAACTATTCCGGCAAGGCTATATCGGTCGGCGACCAGGTTAATTTTATGATACCACTCAGTCTTTTGTTTGCCGTCGATTATTCCGAAATGAGCTATCCCGATACCGCTGATAGGATTCTATCTTTCGATGTAGGAGCCTATTATACTTCTTTCGAGCGATGGACGAACGGTATCGGATTCAATACTTCTAAAGGGGAAGGAGATGTTTCCGGAAACGGCATATACTTAAGTTCTTCCTTAGCTATGGGTGTTTTCGGAAACTTAAGTCTCGACGTGGAAAGAAACTTCTATGGCGGCGAATTCGAAGTCGAGGATTACGACGAGTGGCGTATAATCGGAAGTATTTCGAGCAGCTGGTAATATTTAAAATTTAAGGAATGAAAAAAAAGAAAATCCTAATAATCGAAGACGATTACGACCTTTCCGCTTTGATGATAAGGCATTTACATTCTGCCGACTATGACGTCATAAACGTCGGGGACGCGATTCAAGGAGTGCAGTTTGCAAAGAGAGAGATTCCGGATTTAATCGTTCTGGATTTAATGATACCCGGCGGAGGCGGCTTGACTGTTCTAGAAAGGTTGAGCCAGTTGACCGAAACTCAATCCATACCCATTATCGTACTTACCGGAGTACATGATGCTTCCATGAAAGAAAAAGTGCTGCAGGCAGGCGCCGCCCAGTATTTGGAAAAACCTTACAACGCTCAAGAATTACTGAAAAACATAGAAGAGCACATAAAAGAAGATGAGAAAAAGGAAGAAGAGGGTAGAGCAGGACTTATATTAATAGTCGATGACGATAAAGATTTCGTAAAAAAGCTGTCAATTGATTTGCATAGAGCCAATTATAAAACTGTCGCCGCATACGATGTCGACCAGGGGATGCGGCTTGCCCGGGAAGAAAAGCCGGATTTGATAATTCTTGATTTGTTGCTCCCGGGCGGAGGTGG
>Ga0315548_1000304_pt1 | contig 45883 bp, 42 predicted proteins | sample SalMarSW160110MG_2_FD_202540 | JGI IMG/M metagenome (GOLD analysis project Ga0315548, IMG submission 202540) | Salt marsh sediment microbial communities from the Plum Island Ecosystem LTER, Massachusetts, United States - Salt Marsh Sediment SW1601-110 ... | reverse complement strand
GTTCTTGTGTTAGTTTCCACCGTTCCTTGGCCATAAAAAACTCCTTTCTATGGCCAAGTTTACATAAGTCCTTGCAGGGCGCAAGTTTAAAATCTACAAATACTTAGGTTATGAAATGGCTTGAACATCGACCGCCATCGTCGCCATCTCCGTGCTTGTCGCCGTAACCGTAGTCCGGCGAGGCCTTGGTCCTTTAAATGCAATTGCTGCAGAGATTGACGCTGTCACAGAAGAAGACCTCTCGACTCGTATTGGGGATGACTCGGTTCCCGTCGAGATTGTGCCGATTAAAAACAGACTGAATGAGCTTCTTGCTCGTCTGGAAGCAGCATTTAACAGAGAACGCCGCTTTACTTCCGATGTTGCTCACGAGCTTCGCACGCCCCTTGCGGGGATACGTTCCACAATAGAGGTAACGCTTGCACGAACCCGCGGAACTGATGAATACGAACGAGCCCTGTCCGAATGCCTGGCCATAGCTCAGCGGATGCAGACAATGGTTAACAATCTATTAACCCTCGCCCGTCTCGACACTTGCCAGGCCAGCTTCCGTAATGAACCGATTCAACTGAAGGAACTGGTTGACCGCTGCTGGGAGCATTTCTCAGAAAAGGGACAAAAGCGCAGCATAACTTTTGAGAATAGCATCGATAAACACATAATAATTAATTCGGACAGGGAGAATGTTTCAATGGTCTTCACGAACCTTCTCGACAACGCTGCAGAATACACAAATGACACAGGACAAATTCGGGTGACAGCCGACCCAATAGAAGGTGCCGTAGAAGTTGCTGTTACCAATACCGGGTGCTCGTTAACATCTGACCAGGTCGCACAAGTATTCGACCCTTTTTGGCGCGAGGATTCATCTCGTTGCAGCGAAGGAGAGCACTGCGGCCTGGGTCTGGCATTAGTCCAGCGAATAGTCAAGTCATTGGGGGGGAGTTGCGCTGCACAGGTTGAAGGCGATGGGATCTTTATTATAAAGTTGACCTTACCACGAAAACAGTAAATCATCCCTGCTGACGCGGTCTCGTTCGGACAAAAACCTGAGACGGGTGAAACCTCACCGGACCATTTAGGCAAGCTCTTTATAGAATATTACTGCCATTCTACAAAGACTTACAGTGTTTTTTGGGCTGAAAACCGGGATTACAGGTAGATATTCAATCGCAGAATGAAACACCCTCAAGCCGCCATTATTTGACGACTAATCCAATTAATAACTTACTTTTGTATCTGAACATGAGTCCATTACTCCCAAGTTCATTTTAAATGACGCACGAAATCGTCTTTGAGAGTCTGAGCTTTTTTAATCTGTTGAATCGTCAAACCTCCTCTTGCCCAAACTGTGCCGCTGTTGCGACACGCACCGTTGTTAGTTTCGAGTATCAAACCTCATAAAAATAACGTCCCATAATAGCTGTTCTTAAGAGCCAGTCTCGAACAGAGACGATGTCGCCAGCACATGCGAGGAGCAGCGTTTGTTTTGAACTATGTAACCGCCTATAAAACGTGGCTTTTCAGACCTGAAACCGGCCAGGTAAAGAAACTTTTTTTTATGCTTGACAAACATACCGCCCGACAGTTAAATTAGGGCAGTCGGGTAATTTGGATAGACCATTGGGGCGGGAGAGGTAAGAAGAGGAGAGTTCGAGATGAAGGAGCTTTTCACAACAGGGGAAGCGGCGGAGATTTGTCGCGTCAGCCAGCAGACTATAATCAGATGTTTCGACTCCGGCCGACTCGAGGGATTCCGTGTGCCCGGCTCCCGGTTCAGGAGAATACCCCGCGACAGTTTAATCAAATTTATGAGGGAAAACTCAATCCCCCTCAATAGTCTTGAGTCCGGCAAAAAGAAGGTCTTAATAGTCGATGACGATTCTGAAATCGTCGATTTGTTAGTGGAAGTGCTCACTCGCGACGGCAGATTCGAGGTCAGCACCGCCAGCAGCGGATATGAGGCCGGCATCCAAACTCAGCGTTTCAGACCCGATTGTATACTTCTCGATTATATGCTGCCGGACGTTAACGGGAATGTGGTTTGTCACACCATCAGGAAGAACCCGGAGTTTGAGAATATAAGAATCATAATCGTAAGCGGCGTTATCAAACAGGAAGAAATCGAGCAGCTTTTGAAATCCGGGGCCCAGGACTTCATCAAGAAGCCGTTCGATATAACAGATGTCATTAACCGAATCAACGCCAGTCTCGGCCAAGTGCAGAAGCCCGGTTAGGGCTTGTTTTGGGTTCGGCCATGCCCGACGGAACGTGTTCGCCGGAGGAGGCGTCGCGTCACCTATCGACACAAGAACAAGGATAGTTTGCAGATAAGGACGGTAATATGCCGACAGACAATCCGGACAACTCTGTCGCCCGAAAGGTTGAGCTTGCAGTCAGTCGGCAGGAGACACTATCAATTCTGCCGGGGGTTGCGGCGAGCTTTTTAACACAACTAAGCCGTATGGAGCTTACCCCCTCATCGCTGGCGGAATTAATCCGGTCCGACCCCTCTCTTACGACACTGGCATTGCGTCTTTGTAATACAAAAGGCATCATCATCAGAAGGTCGAGCACCTGGCTTCAGCAGGTAACGGAAGGGCTCTCGCTGCGTGAGATTCGCGATGCTGTATTATCGGCGAAGGTATACCCGGAACCATCGGAAGACCCGCGAGCCGATTTCAGAATAAAACTAACCCGTCATTCGCTTGCCGTGGCCTGCTGTGCCGAAATGCTGGCACAATTAGAGCCGGTCTCACTCGATGAGTCTGGGGCATATCTGGCAGGGCTGCTGCACGACGTGGGAAAGTTTTCTTTAGAAGAGGCAATGCCGAAGAGTTTTGACGCCCTGCTCGAACAGGCCAAAACCACCGGAACGAGTTTATACAAGGTCGAACAGGAGAACTTAGGCATCGACCATACTATCTTAGGCAAACGAATCGCACAGAAACTGCATCTGCCAAGCGACGTGATACTCGGAATCTGGCTACATCACAGTCAAACTTGCACCGTCGCACAGGCGATGCCGCACGCCAGGATAGCGGCGCTGGTCGAGCTTGCCAATTGCGTTGTGCGCCAGCTTGGTATAGGAGAATCCGGCAGCTACGACGAGGTCTCTTCTCAACGTCTCTCCACATCAATTGGTCTTACGGTCGAGCAGATGGAACAGGTCAAACAACGACTACCCGGAATAGTTATGGGGAAATCGGAGATTGCAGGGTTAGGCCTGCCGGGGCCTGGTCGGGCGTATCGGGATGCCCTGCGTGTTACGGCCGGTGAGCTTGCAGGCGAAAGCTCCAGATTATTCGATGAGAACAGCCGGCTGCAAAACAGCGCCAGCCATTTCGCCTTCGTAAGGGAGGTGCTGCCCAAAATCACCTCAACTACGACGGCAATTGAATTCGCACAGGCCTTTGCGGCCGGGTGGCAAAGGTTCTACCAGACCGGGCCGGTCTGCATTTATCTGCCTGACGAATCCGGGGCAAATACCGTTGAAGCGGTCGTCGCTGAAAACCAGACCGAGATAAAGACGATGGTCTTAGACGTTCCGGAGGGTACAACTTTAGTTCCACGACCCGCTTATGAAGAATTTGTTGTGCTGGATGCCGCCGATTACGCCGACTGGCTGCTCGAGCAGATTGACGTGGAATTTGACCTTGCTCGGACCAAGCTGGCACCGTTGCGGTCGGGGGGGCGGACGGCAGGTGTGATATTATTCGAGCTTCGGCATCCTGCAGAGGGCGATGCGGCACAGCGGTTCGGCCCTGCTGCACAGGTCGGTGGAATAGCCTTAGATATGCTGAAGGCAATAGGGAGGCAACAATGGTATGCGGAGCGTTTTGCGCAGCTTCTGACAAGCGGAGGACAGAAGACAGAAGACAGAAGACAGAAGACAGAGGACAGAGGACGGAAGACAGAAGACAGACCCTTCTTCGCTGAAGCTACGAAGGGCGAGGGGCAGAGGACGGATGCGGAGGCACTGACGGAGATGGCGGCGGGTGCTGCACATGAGCTTAACAATCCCCTATCGGTCATATCCGGCCGGGCCCAACTGCTTGCGAAATCCGAGACCGACGCAGAGAAAAAACGCATACTTGAGCAGATTAAACAAAATGCCGACGAGCTTTCCACAATAATCGACGATTTGATGGGCTATGCAAGTCCGGAGAAACCAAGACCGACCCAGACCGCCATCAGGCAAATTATTGACGAGGCAATCGATTTGGCCAGCCGGAAAACCAGAACCGACCGAGCTGATATGAGAATTGATATTGAACCCGATACCCCGGATGTTGTGGTTGATTCGGCGCAGATTGCCTGTGCAATTTCGAATATCATTTGCAACGGCATCGAATCATACGAGCAGGGAGCCCCCGACAAAGACATTCGAGGGAAGGCCGGCTCGATAGTGATAAAGGCCGGTGCCGACAAAACGCACGAAACTGTGAGCATGCAAGTCACTGATTCAGGATGTGGAATGGACGAGCAAACTCTCTTCAGAGCGACACAGCCGTTCTTTTCCTCAAGGCCAGCAGGCAGAAAACGAGGAATGGGTCTTGCTCATGCACAACGGCTGATAGAGATAAACAACGGCAAGCTCGAAATAGCCAGTCAGCCGGGAAAAGGAACAACAGTGACAGTGAAGCTACCCTGTAAATAGCAAACAGCCCGGCTTCGCGTAAACGCTACGCCGGATTAACGTTCAGCGAACAGCAGACAGGTCAAAAATCCGAAATCTTCCTTCTTCAAGCTTCGGCAGACTCTCCGTTTGCCAATTACCCTACCCAAGGCATACCCCCGGCTAACGAATTGCCGGGGCAGGCATTGCAGGCAAATGATAACCCAGGCCTAAAAGAAATGGATTCCCGCGTGCCAAACCTCGAACTAAGTCCTAAAACACAACTCGACAACTGATAAAAGTCGGCTTCCCGCCAGCAGATAGAGCCCCTTCAAGCCGCGTATTTCGGCAAAAATATCGTCATTTGGGCCGGATTCGAAGCCGAGAGCACCACGAATCCTGCTAAGGCCATCAGCCAAGACGGGGCAAGTGTGCAAGTAGGCCCATTTTTATGACGATTACGAAGATTGAAGAGTCCTCAAAAATAAAAAAATGGAAATGAAAGGCCAAATTATGAGCATTGAAATGAAGTGCTTAAGATGTGGCGGCACCAACGTCCAGCCAAGCGACCTGCAATCAACAGGGAAGATTTACGCTCGGCCCAAACAAGCTAAATTCGTAACGGTATTAACAACCGGAGCCCCGGTAAGCGCACTGACCTGCCTTGACTGCGGCCACGTCGAGCTTCTTGTCGATGCGAAGAAGGCCAAGGCGATGCTGAAGAGCGCATAAGCACGGCTGCGTATTTTTTGAACAAGGCATTCAAATCAGACCGGTTCGTTTCTTCTGAAACGAAATCAATCCGCGGGCTGCAGCTATCTCCAGAGAAACTGCCTGAGCGATAACCGCAGCCCATAGTATTTTCTGCCGGCTTCAGTAAAAAGCTGTTCCAATGTTCGGGCGTTCAGGACTGCTGTTTTGACCTGGACAACGATATAAGTCCGAGAATCGCAACCTCTTATTAGGCCGGCGACGTCCGATTTACAGCGTGTGCATTCCGGGCAACCACAGCGAAACTGATAGCTGTTTATTTATGGGGCCGGTTGAGACAGAGCGCCAAGCCGTAGTCCTTTTCTAAAGCAGGGCCGGACAATAGCCGATTTTTTATGAAAGGGAGCGGCGACAGATATCCCGACCTTATGATGCGAGGACGAGGTGAACAACGAAAAGCGGAATAAAAGACTGCGACTGCTGATTGCCCGGCTCAACAAAGAACGAAAAAGACAGGCGCAGAAGATAGATATTCTCTGCAACGACCTTGTTGCAGCCCAAAGGGAATTCATAAAGGCACTGAAGGTCATCAACTTTTCGGCGGATTTCTACGAGGCCATAACCGGGCTGACCGACCTTAATGAACTGTTGTGCACAGCGGGTAATCTGCTCAAAGACGAAATCGAGAATGCAAACGTCGCATTCTTCCTGTTACAGTCCCGGAACTTTGAGTTGCACATATTCGAGAGTGACCGGCCAATCGACCTTGAAGACAGGCGCATTGAAAACTATTTCACAACCGAATCAGTCAACAACATTGCCAAATCCAACCATATTTGCACTATTGACGACATGCTCGCAATGGGACTCCAGGGTAATCCGCGTTGTCTCGAAAAATTGGAAGCGGTCGGCCTGCCGTTAAACCACCGCGGCTGCTCACTTGGTCTGGTTCTGCTTTACCGCCCGTTCCAGAACCCTTTTACGATTGAAGAACTCAAATCCATCAGCCAGACTTCTACCGGTCTTGCACGTTCTATAGCCGCCTGCCGTGCTCTGGTCGGCAGTGCATAAATAACCTGAATCATCCGAGACGTTCAAAATCCTGCAAAACTCCAAAAAGCAATCTTGGGCGGTTGCACAAATAAGGCACGATCGCGTATAATGAAACGGAAAGACCGCAGGCCTTTCAGGGAATTTGTGAATGGACGGTAAAAAGCAAACAAAAACAGAGCGGCTGGAAACGGTCGAGCCGATAGGCAAACGCGTGCTTATCCGCAAGGATGAAGACAAGAAACAGACCAAAGGCGGCATTCAACTGCCGGACAATATCGAGATTCCGACGATAACAGGCAGGGTCGTAGCAATATCGGCTGAGATTGAGAGCACGCCGGAGATACCATTACACAAATACGACAAGGTGCTGTTCAACCCCAAAGGCGCCATACCGGTCGACTTCGAGGGAGATAACCGACTGTTCGTCGTTGAAGTCGAAAATGTCGTAGCAGTTTTCAGAAAGGCATAAACTATCTGCTATGACGGCTGGCAGCAGAGGGAAAAAACAAAGCCAGAAGACGATAACGTCTTCTGGCTTCTCCGGGTTGCCGGACCGAAACGGCAAACAGGGGGACAAATCAAATCATAACAACCTGCGGGTCATCCCAGTCCTTTTGCGCCGGCGCTTCGCCAGCACAAATAATCCCGTAAGCATAAATGTAACCGTAGCCGGCTCAGGAACCGGCACGGGAGGATTATCAACCTCCTCTGGAACAGGAATATTTTCATCTCCTTCCGGAACAGGGACATCATCATCTATTTCCGGCGGCTTCGGCCTGTGAAACCTCCGTGACCTTCGGCCTGAAGCAGGGCTGATATCGCGGCGAGAATAATCCGCAGCTGAGGGTATCAAACCACCTGAACCTCGCGATGACTGCGGCCGCTCCTCCAGCTCCTCAAAAGCAAATTTGGACCGCTCGAATACGGCAATGACAATTTTCGGCGAATCAAGATGCACAACAGTGCTGCTGGCTGTCGCTTCGATTACGTCACCAATCCAATAAACAAATTGATAGCCGGGATTCGGCGTCGCAACAAGACTAACTTCGGAATACACCTCATAATGATGAACACCCTGCTCAAGGTTTAAAGAGCCACCCTCCACAGGAGCTATTTCCAGCATTAATGCCGTGCCGTCATCCTGGCAATACACAGGTCCTGCAATATAAAGCATCACAACCGTGCAATAAATTGCGGTTAAATAACAAAACGACTTTGAATGGCTATGGTCCATCATCCCCCATTAAATTTTAAACCAAGAATACTACGACGCCCGGCGTTTTTTGTTCCGTGTTGCTATAAACCACCCAGAACCGACGCCGATTAGAGCGATTGTGGCCGGCTCAGGAATTTCGCTATCATCAGGAACAATCGGATCACTTTCTTCCGGAGCATCAATTTTAAAGCTGCCTCTGGTCGGCGCGTACGGACTGCTGAAAATCAGATAAGAAGACCTATCACCCGATGATACAAACCCTCCTGTCGCTGTCCATTTCCAGACGCCTTGACTGCCGCTGCCGCTGACATTGGGGTCGGGCATCACGTCCTCCCCGAAACCATCCCATTGTGAATGGGTTGCATTCATCGACTCCTGTGCAATGGGATTGCCCTGCAGGTCCAGCACCTCAAAGTACCCTATGTCATCTCCTCCCACATTGAATAACTGGTAGGCGTATATATACCGGTCGCCGGACGGGAAAGAAACAGCTCCAGCCCAGTCGAACTCGGTCGGGTATTTTTCTACATCGTAAACCGTCCAAGCAACCCAACAATCAAAGCTCTCTCCCGCATAGTGCCGCTGGCCGCTCCAGCCATTGTTCTCACCATAAGTGCTGGTAGGCAAAGCTTTCGCATTCTGCGCCAGCACAGTTACGAAGAACACTATGCTCAAGAAGCTAATTACCTTTGTCTTACTCATTCATACCCCCTCAAAGTTTTCTTTGCTCTGTTATGCATTGAACACAACCTGTTTGTCTGACTTCATAAAAAGTTCCTCACGCTTTTCTACCTCGCCTTAATGCCAGTAATGCCCCGCCACTTATGAGGGCAAGAGTGGCCGGTTCAGGAGTGCAAACAGTGTCGATGACAACCTGGTCCACGAGTATGTCGCCCTTTATCGTTATCCATTCCTCCGAGGGATTTGGATAAACATTGATTTTGAAAAGCGTGCTCGTCCAGCCGGGGTCTTCGGTATCTCTGTCGATTCGTGAAATGTGCACCGAATAATCAATCCCTTCGACGTCATAAAAAGGGGAAATACCAACCAAAGGAGTGTCCGGGATAAACTCATCTTCCCCTCTGAACGTCCAGAGCACCTGCACCCAGATTTCTTTCTCGTAATTCAAGTCAAGATAATTGGGAATAATTGCATCCATCTGATTGGCAATCCCCCAGACACCCGTATGAGAGTCATAAACATCGTGCCAAAGACTGCCGCTATCGACGCGCAGAAGCGGTGTGCCCTGAGGGTTGAAATATGTACCCGCCGGTATCGGTGGTTCTTCTTCATCCGGCTCCATTGGCCCGTAATCATCCGTTGTAAAACTCCACTGCTGAAAGGTGCTCCCTTCGGTTCCCCGCCAGGGAGGAACAGAAAAGTCATCGGCCTGCACAGAAACCGCTGCGCTGCCAACCAACAGGACAACTATCAAAATTTGCAGAGCCGTCCTTTTAGCTCCGCTCATCCGCCACCTCCTTGCACCTGCCAAAATATTCGGCCTTGTTTATCACCTTCAAACTCCAGTTCATGCGATTGAACGCATGCATAACATCTCAACCTGCACACCCCCTGCCTTATGCGCGCAGAGCGGGCGCTTGTCTCTTCTCGAATCTCTTCTCCGTGAATTCCCTCCGCCCCGATATCAGCAGCCAAGCTCCCCGGCTCAACTACCGTCTCAGTGCACGTAAGGTACTTGTATGAAAGCACTTACGAACATCTACTCTCGTGAGTTTTCCCTTGCCTCCGATTCTGAAACCTTATTGCTTTAATGCAATGTAGAGAAAACACTCACTGTCAAAGAGCTATACACCTACCTTTGATACTGTGAGTTTTCTCTCAGCCCCCAAGCTGATAACGCCATTAGAACATATCGCCCAGGGTAAGTCAAGCTATTTTTTGAAAATTTTTTTGCCCCCTTCGGCCGGCATTTTCGGCCGATAAAAGCCAAAGACAGTCCAGAACTCCCTCGGGAAAATCTGCTTCTCATATAATACCCGAAAATATCGAATGCGCGGGTTATGACGAACCACAAATAACTAACGGCACGACTTCATTCAAATCACAATAACGTCCTGCATTTTTTTGACGTGTGGGAATGCTATTTCGATTGTTTGGCCTTTCTGACCGGTTTTTCTCGAATGAACCGGCTGATGTTGCGGACGGCCTGCCTGAGCCGCTGCTCATTTTCAACCAAAGCTATCCTGATGTAGTTTTCGCCGTTTTCTCCGAAGGCCCGGCCGGGCGCAACAGCAACCTCCGCATATTCCATCAGGTCCACGCAATAGTCGATAGTGCCTTTGCCTTTCAAATGCTCTTGGGGAATTCTCGCCCAGACGAACATACTTCCGCGAGGTTTTGGCACCTCCCAACCAATGCGGGTAAGCCCTTCACAGACAACGTCCCGCCGAGACTGATACTTTTTGTTTTGAGCAATGATGTCCTCGTCGCAATTTCGCATTGCGATAATACCTGCTATCTGCAAGGCCTGAAATATACCATAATCGTAGTAGCCCTTGATGGTAGCCAGGTAGTCAATCATATCCTTATTGCCCGCAGCAAAGCCGATTCTGAAGCCGGCCATACCATAGGGCTTGCTCAGGGTCGTGAACTCAACGCCCACGTCCTTGGCGCCTTTAGCGGAAAGAAAGCTCGGCGCCTTATAGCCATCGAAGCAGGTTTCACCATATGCAAAATCGTGAATAACAGCTATTCCAAACCGCCTGGCAAGCTCGACGATTGGTTCAAAAAATCCTTCATCCACGGTCAACGCGGTCGGATTGTGCGGGTAATTCAAAATCAAGAGTTTCGGTTTGGGATACAGGTGCTCGCAAACCATCGCGATGTTGTCGATGAACTTCCGGTCCGTGCCCAGCGGAACGGAAATTACATTGGCACCCGCCAGCGCCACGCCGTAATTATGTATTGGAAACGCCGGGTCCGGCACAATCGCCGTATCACCAGGCCCCAGCATTGCCAGGCACATATGGCTGAAACCTTCTTTCGAGCCAATACAGGCCAGAATCTCGTTCTCCGGGTCAAGCTCCACATTCCAAAGGCGGGCATATTTCTTTGCCATTTCGTTTCGCAGGCCTTTGATGCCCTTCGAAGCGCTGTAGCGGTGATTTCGCGGGTCCCTGGCCGCCTCGCAGAGCTTATCAATCACAATTTGCGGAGCGCCATCGGAGGGGTTGCCCATCCCAAGGTCGATAATGTCGGCCCCCTGCTGCCGTTTGGCCAGTTTAATCGCATTTAGACGCCCGAACAGATAAGGCGGCAGTCGCGTTATCCGCTGAGCCGGTTCAATCCTGAATTCAGCCATAGTCATCTCACAAACCACAGGTTCTTTTCACAATACAATCGGACAGGATACCCCAAACGGGTGAATTTTCAAATGATTTTGTCAGCTTATACGAGTGTGAATTTGAATGCGATTTATTTTTATTGACATTCATAAATTGCGGACCCGGGCCCGCCTACCCTGAGTTTGACTAATCGGTCTGCCGAAGCGGAAGACGACAGGCGGAAAGCAAATGTGCAGAAGCCAAAAATAAAAATTAAGAATAATATTGAAATATCTATAAACTTGCCTATGATAAGAGAATACACGGCGGACAAGAAACACCTTCGGCAGGGAACGCTTAAAAAGGATAGCCGAAACCATTATGGATTATTTGAAAAATCCGGATTGACAGTATTTATGGCCTGGGCGTAATATACACCCATAATTTGTGGAAAGGAGGTTATTATGTGGAGGTATTTAGCTTTACTGGCTTTGGTGATTTTCGTTCTTACTGCTGGAGTATCAATCGCTAATGCCGAATTGCTTCTGACTGTCAATGGTCTTAATCCTGCCGATTCTCCGCTTAAGATAGCCCCAATCAAGCCCGTTTTACTTGAAGTCTATGGAGATACTCCATTTGAGCCAAACGGTATCTCGGTTATAGCAACAGGAGCAACACTTGTCCCGGTTCCTGACGTTAATAACCAATACCGTTTAGAATTCGATGACGAAATCATCTTTGCCAACGCTTTCTTGATTGCTGATAGCAACATCTCCATTGATGAAGTGTTAGTACCCGAAGGAACAACAGTATGTCAGCTATTCTTTTTCTGTAACCGTGAAGATAATGTCATAAGCATCCTTTGTGCAAGCTTGTCCGACCTTATTTATCCTAAAGAAGAAGAGCGTGAACAAGCTGCTCCTCTTGTGGCGGAACTGTCGGTGCAATCTGTCATAAGTACAAATGATACAATTCTTATCGGAGAAAAAACGGATTCTTCATATGATGCCGACAGTTACGACCCGGCAATCGATTTGAATGGTGATGGCAAAATCGACTTTAAAGATTTTGCAATTCTCGCTGCCGAATGGTTAACAACTTATGACATCTATGACCTGAATACAATGTGTAAAGCATGGCCAACGACAAATCCTTGTAACGATATAAACGTTTCCGGGCCTTGGATGGACCAATACTTTACCGGCATCGGCGATTGTAGCCCCACTATCTGCTGGGAATATGGGGATGACTATAGCGACTTTGTCTGGGATAATTGTGGGAACTTTTTATATGTGGTCTGCACGCCAACACCAGAGCTTGGTTATTACTGCGCCTATAACTATTATTTTAATGGATATTTTGTCGGGAACCGCGTCGGCTTGTGTATTTACGCCTGCGGATTAAATGCCTTTCAGGTCAGGAAAAATGCCAGCAGCAGTCGTACCCTGCAAACCAGACATCGAACTCAGGACAATTTGTCCCCTGGATGCGACCAGGGGACTTACGGAAAATACGACTGGCAGATTGTCGTTTACAACAGCGTTACCGGACAAAGGACCGGTTATTGTCGGGAATCTTATTTGGACCCGAATGAAAATGAATTCTGGGAGTCCGACCAGGGGGAATCAAGTTCCTGTGAAACGGTTTGGTGGTAATATATTATTAAACAAGCTTGACCGCCGTCAGTGCGGCGGGCTTATCCGCCTGTTGGGGGAAAGGAAGGATTATTATGAGAACAAGAAAAAAAGGGAAAGAAGCGTTTGCGGTTATCGTGAGTACCATTTTAGCGTGGACAACGGGATTATCGGCAAGGATTTGCCCGACGCCGCCGGGGGAATTGAGGCAGGTACGGTGCTGCATTGCCTTTACGAGAGAGGCATCGGGAGGAACACTAATAATGTGGGACAATCTCGGTCGTAACGCCAGATATGTTGCTGTTGAAACGATAGCAGGTGAATCGGCGGAAATGGCAATAGAGCGTCTGGCTAGGAAAATCGATGAGACAAACCCTTTTGATTGGGGAGGATTTCCTACAGGGGAAAACCGTGTTACTTCATCGGCGGGCGACTTGAGAGGTGTAGTGGGTCATTGCGCTCACTATATGACCGCTGGAACGGAAACCGGATTGGGTATTCCCCGACCGCCGCATTCCTTAACCTGTAACTATGACCCGAATCTTAAAAAGTTAACGATAAAATGGCTTAACCCGTCGCCGGATGCTTATGATTACACAAGAGTCAGGATTAACTGGAGTAATTATGACCATACAGGCGGGATTACAGTATATGGAAACACAGATAGCTATGTACGAGATTTGGTCGAAAAACCATTGGATGTAAACGACATTGATATTCTGGTAATCGGTGTTCGTAACGATATCCCGTCAGGCGCCGCAGCCATTCACGTCAATAATAATATTCAGGAAGAATTATATGGCATTCCGTTTACCGGTGGATTGGCTCCGAACTGGCAGCGATGGTCTTCAGATACTAATGAAGGCGAGATAAATCCACAGATGGGTATAAGAAGCGAAATGACCTTTGCCAAAGGTCGTATATATAATTCTGTCAAAACAGCGAATAGCAAGCCGTTTTATCAGATTATCAATGTCGGTGATAAAGGCAACACAGGAGGCGTTTACAGGAAGTTTATTGGCCTGACTTCGGGACATACATACAGGATAAAAACACGCTTGGCCACGTTAAGCGAACCGAAAGAAGGGCAGTGGTCTGCTTCAGTGCACGCAACGCCGAATGGCACTGACGGCCGAGACCTTAGCACCGGACAAATGGCCGGCCTCGATGCTCTTCCTGCCGGAAATAAAGGTAATGCCGCGGCCAGAATGGCCCTTTACGACTCGTCGCTTTCTACCAAAGGGCAGTTCGTAGAGATATCAACCGACGCAACCAAAGCCCAGCGAGGCCGAGAGATTACAGATATTACATTACCTGCGGGCGTTGACTCGATTACGGTATGGGTCAGGTGCGAAAGTTCGTCAGCTTTATCCGCCGCAATCGACTGGATATCGCTCGAAGACCTGTCGTTAAAAGACATATAACCTATCGGCAGGGCTTATCTTGGAGTTGCACAGGACGGGGTAAGTCTGCTCTACAAGACCTGTTAAATCGGCTTGCCAAATAAAGTCAAGGGGGTGATTTGGGAGATTTTGACATTAGCGAATGTGCCGGCGAGGGAGGCAGGGCCGTTGAAGATAACAATCCAGTCGGTCGCGGTCCTGCCGACAAGCTGTCCCGGCGCGCCGGGATTTACCGCGGAGACCCCTTCGACAAGCTCAGGATGGACCGCAGAGTTCGCAGAGGTTATAATATTTTTTTCACCCGCGTGCTCGGCGGTAGAACGTGATTTTTTACTTGGTCCTTCGACCAGGACCTGCACCGTTTTGCCGAGAAAATCACAGGCCAATTCACTGCTGATTTGTTCCTGGATTTTCAGAAGCTCGTGATTTCTCTGCTGTTTGACTTCCTGAGGCACGTCATCCTCAAGCCGATTATCAGCAGTTGTGCCGGGTCGGGGTGAGTACTTGAAGATGAACGAGTTTTTGTAGTGGGCCTTTTTGAGCAGCTCGGCAGTCTGCTCGAAATCATCGCCCGTCTCGCCGGGAAAGCCCACTATGAAATCACCCGCAACAGCGATACCGGGGACTATCTGTCGGGCCATATCGATAAGCTCAAGATATTGAGCCGACGTATAGCCGCGATTCATTGCTTTTAAGATTTTATCCGAGCCGCTCTGGGCGGGCAAATGCAGGTAGGGGCAAACCTTCAGGAGCTTGGCCATTGCTTCGAGGATTCGGTCGAAGTATTTGGAAGACGGATAGCTGGTGACGAACTTTATCCATTCGATGCCATCGATGTCGCTTACCATACCAAGCAGGTCCGCGAGGCAATAAGTCCTGTCGCCTGATGTATATTCGTATGCGTTTATCCTCTGGCCCAGTAGCGTAACCTGTTTTACGCCGTTGTTGGCCAGCTTCTTGACCTGCTCAACAATCGCAGCGTGCGGGCGGGAGACCTCCGGGCCTCGAACGTATGGCACGACGCAATAGGTGCAAAACTTGTCACAGCCATACATCGCACGGACGTATGCCTGGCCGGGTATTTCGCCGGCTTCGATGCCGAATTCACTTTCAAATCGTTCAAGCTGACTATCAGAAGATACCTTTCGTATTTGCCCAGTAACAGCCACTGTTCTTTTTTTATTCTTTAGAGCTTCACAAATAAGTCGTGGTATCTCGGCTATCTGTGCCGGGCCGCAGACGATATCCACCGCCGACTGGCTGAATAGTTCTTCGCCCAATCGCTGGGCCATACAGCCAATAACGCCCACGACGAGCTCGGGTTTTATTTCTTTTATGTGCTTTAGGTGACCAAGGTGCGATAGCACCCTTTGTTCGGCGTGGTCCCGGACGGAGCAGGTATTCAAAAGAACAACGTCGGCCTCCTTGACGTTATCAATGACTCTGAATCCAGAATCACGCAGCGCCGCTACAATAAGCGCAGAATCCAGCTTATTCATCTGGCACCCAAAGGTTTTTATGTACACGTTTTTGCCAGTCATAAAAGCAAATCTATCATTTTAGCCGGTCAGAATCAACGCGGCTCAAAACCAGATGACGACGATAATCCCTTGCCCGGACCACCCCCGGCTGATATATGTAAGCAAAAGTAACTGAATCGGATTTTGAGGATTCGGCTGTGATTGAACCGCGAATAGTCTCTTTGGTGGTATTCCTGCTTGCATATTCGCTGTTCGTATTTCTGCCGACCAGACGGCCCATCATTGCGGTTTTCGGGGCGGTGCTGGTGGTGCTTTTGGGGGCGGTGTCGCTTAAGGAGGCCTTCTGGGCAATTAACTGGAACGTGATGGGGATATTCGTCGGCACCCTCATAATTGCGGACGTTTTTATGGAGAGCCGTGTGCCGGCCTACGTTGCTGAGCTGATTGTGGATAAGGCCCCGAATACCGCCTGGGCGATACTGCTATTGTGCCTGATGACCGGCTTTATTTCCGCTTTCGTCGAAAACGTCGCCACCGTCCTGATAGTAGCACCGATTGCACTGTCGCTTGCGAGAAAGCTGGCGATAAACCCGATGAAGATGATGATAGCGATAGCCATATCGAGCAATCTTCAGGGTGCGGCCACGCTCGTCGGCGACCCTCCGAGTATGCTGTTGGGCGGCTTTGCCAAAATGAACTTTATGGATTTTTTCTTCTATCACGGCAAACCCAGCATCTTCTTCGCGGTTGAGCTTGGTGCGCTGGTGTCGTTTGTGGTCCTCTATTTTATATTCAAAAGCCATACCCAGAAAACCCAGCACGTCAAGGGCGAGAAGGTAACGAGCTGGGTGCCGACCGTGATTTTAGTAGTGCTGATTTTGTCATTAGCGGGCAGCTCGTTTTTCGATACCGACTTTTCTTACGTAGCCGGAACGCTTTGCATGATATTCGCGGCGATTTCGATGGTATGGTCCAAGCTGGCAAACAGAAGCTCGATAAGAAAAGGCATCAAGTCGCTGGACTGGGAGACGACATTTTTCCTTATGGGCGTTTTCGTGCTGGTCGGCAGCATCACGCTTACGGGCTGGATTGACGTTATCTCGGACTTTTTGAGCGGATGCATCGGCGAAAATATATTCTTCGGGTACACGGTGCTCGTATTTGTTTCGGTTTTTGTGTCGGCGTTTGTCGATAACGTGCCTTTTCTGGCGGCTATGCTGCCTGTGGCTGTATCGATGTCGAAGGAACTCGGGATAAATCCTTCGCTGTTTTTGTTCGGCCTGCTTATCGGAGCCAGTCTCGGCGGCAACATCACGCCGATAGGGGCTTCTGCCAATATAGTCGCCTGCTCACTGCTCAAAAAAGAGGGCTACACGGTAAAATTCGGCGAGTTTGCCAAAATCGGAGTGCCGTTTACGCTCGCGGCAGTGACGGCAGCTTATCTTTTCGTATGGTTCGTCTGGCGATGAAGCAGGTTAGATTGAGCCGCTGCAAATAACACAGGCACACGAGCTACATTGCCGCTAAAGCCGGTGTGTTGTTCATCGAATCTCACCTGCCTTCTTCAGCGAAATTTTCACCAGGACCGGCCCGATTAATTCGTGAATAACGGACGAACCTATGATGACGCTTATTATAATATCGGAAATTGCTGCAAAGGCGGGATTCTGTCTGATAAGCAGCGCCAGCCCGACGACAATACCGCCCTGCGGAATGAGACCGCCCGCGGTGTATTTTTTTACTTTTTCAGGGGAGTCCGCGAGATATGCGCCGGTTACTGCTCCGGCCACTTTGCCCACAGTCCGGAAGATAACAAAAAACACGACGAGCAGAAAGTATGTCCGCAAGACAGAGAAGCTCAGGTGCATCCCGCTAAGCGTAAAGAACAGAACGAAAATCAACTGCTCGGTATATCGTTCGAGCAGCCGAAATATCCTGTCTCTTTTGACGGTGAAATTCACAACAATTATACCCATCGTCATAGTGGACAACAACTCATCGAGCTTGAGCACGGTGGCAATACCGAAACACAACGTCAGGAAGGCAAATACAAGGACGATGAGAACACCTTCGCTTTCTTTCTTTATGATTGCCACTATCGTGTTGAAGACAAATCCGAGAGCGACGCCGAGCAGCACGGCACCGCCGATGGCAACAGCAGGCCCAAGCAGGGAGGAGGTTGCGCTGAATCTGGTATGCATAACCATCGCCTCGGCAATTGTGACAGCGATGCTGTAATTGATTATACCTGTGACGTCATCAAAGGCCGCCACACCCATTATCGTCGAGGTAACGCTACCTTTGGCCTTGTACTCATGTTCAACCGCCAGAGTGGCGGACGGGTCGGTTGGCGACGCCAGACAGCCCATCAGCAGGCCAAGAGGGATAAATGTGGACAGCCAGGTAACATCACTGCCGTGAATGAACAAAGGGGCGGTAAGCACGATTCCGACAACGACTACCAAAAAGGCCAATTCCGCTTCGAAAAAGGTGATGTAGATTATTCCTTTGCCGAGCTTTTTGATTCGAGAATACAGAAGAGTCCCGCCGATGGAGAAAGTGATGAAACTTAAAGCAATGTTTGTGACAATATCAGCGTGGTCCGCGAAATCCATAGGGATAAAATTGAACAAGCCCGGATTTAACAGCACACCGGCAATGATATATCCGGTGACTTTTGGCAGTTTTATCTTCGTGGCTATCTCGCCACATAAAAAGCCCGAAAAAAGTATTATCCCTACAATAAGAATGGACGGCATATTATCTTTCCCCGTAATCTATGTAAGCCAGTATACAGCGCATCGCCGAGAACAACAATCAAAGCAACAGTAATTCCGCCGGATGTTTAGCGTCACTGTAGATTCCCGTTTAAGCGACGCTGCAGGTCTTTGAGCCGGTTTGTCTCGTCGAAGCCCAACTCGATTATGGGAAAGGCCGTCTTGTTATGAAAAAGCGGCTCATCCATATCGACCCATCTTCGGCAGTACTCGCCATCGGGCGTCCCAGGTATCGGCGAGAAATCGGCCAGCATTCCCCTTACGCCAAGCCGATTCACAAATCGCATTGATTCTTCGAGGTCAACGATTTCAGTCTTCGGGTGTCCGAGAATCTGATAAGCCGTTATATTTTTCGGCTCGGCTCCCGCCGATTTCAGATTCGCAACCGCCCCGGCAAGCTCAGCGGAAAAGACCTTCGAGCCGGTCTTGCGCTGCCAGTCGGCTGATGTACTTTCAAAGCCAAGGTAAAAGGTCTTGAAACCCGCTCTCACCATCAGTTCAGCAATCTCCCTTGTCACAAAACGTGCGTTGAGGGCATTGGGGCTGTGAAAGCTGACCATTATTTTGCGACTGAGAACCTTATTTAGAAAAGGCACGAGAACGTTTTCTGAATCGAATAATAGCGCATCATCATAAAACGCAATGTCAGTCGCCCCTCGTAGAACTAAAAGCTTCAATTCCGCCAAAGACCTTTCCAGAGACCTGGGCTGAAATTTGCCATACACCTTCGGCACAGAGCAATACGTGCATTGAAACGGACAGCCATCGCTCAGCTTCAACACGCCCACATTCAACCGGTCATACAGCTCCCAAAGACCCGGCTGGTTCAAATCCGGCTCAAGACCAACACAATCCCAAACCGGCTGTAGATTATTTCCCTCCACCAGCAAATCCGCACCGAGCTTAGAAGCGTGGCCGGGACATAGTGTAGGGTAGTTGCCGCCCAGTATCACCTTTGCCCTCGGCCAAATGCTTTTTATGTCCTCTATGACCTCCTGTACACCCAAATACCAGTAGGTCATCACGGCGTTTATGAGAATAAAATCGCAGGGCTTGTGGCTGGTAAGAAAATCGTGAAAAATCTCCCTTGGCAGGCCAAACCGCCTGAAGCTGCGAGGTATATCCTTCAGGCAAACAGGACTGGCAATCTTTTGGGAATGGAACCTGCCCCGTCCCCACTGGTCGCTTTTTGACCTTCTGCTGGTCTCATAGAACGGATGCAGCCGGTCGAGATAATCAAAGAGCGTAAACTCGGCTCGGCCGCGAAGGTATCCGGCTACACTTAGCAGGCCGTAAGCTTTTACCCAGAAATCATAGGCGGCAAAGTCATATATCGGCGGATTAACCAGAAGTATCCTTGGGCAACTTGCCATGTTCCGGCCGCATCAGAAATCTACCTTCGACCTACCGGCCCCGTTCTGGGCAGCTACTTAACGGGCACTTTGGAAGGCATTTGTTTACACATCTCCTTGACAACCTTCTGGACTTGCTCGGCCTGCTGTGGCGTCAATGCCTAGCCCGCAGCGCCGCCGAGGACTGCGCCTGCGATTCCGCCGAGAACTGCGCCATCCCTGTCGCCGACGGCGTGCCCGCCGGCAGCTCCGGCACCTGCACCTGCTGCGGCACCGAAAATCGTCGCAAGCATCTTGCCCTGTCTGCCGTAGCCGGTCCCCTGCCAGAGAATCGCGCCATCTTCTACTGCCACCATCTTGGCTGTTATCGACATCTCATCGCCATAATCAGGAATGCTGACTAACATTACGGCGGGGACATTCAGGATTCGCCCGGCCTTGGCCGCGTCCTCCGTCGAAGTTATCTCAGAGGCCTGGAACTGCTGCTCTTTCAACAGCGCCTGTACCTGCGCCCGTTCTATTGGCGCAAAGCCCCTGCGCAACAACTCCAACACAAAGAAATCGCCAATCTGGTTCTTCGCCGCATCTCCTACCACTGCACCGGTAACGTCAACGACGGCCACTTTCTCCAGCCCACCAAAATCATACCCCGCCCGGGCCTGGCTTTCGCCGGTCGCCGTCGCACAACCGGCCACTAATGTCACCGCCGTGAGAAAACACGTCAAAAGCACTCTCATACTCGATACCTTCAAAGCATTCGATTCTAAGACATAGCAATTAGCATCCGCAATTGACCCCCGTTGTCAACTGTTTTTTGATATGGCCGGATTAACGATTGCTTTAACCCCGATTCGTAAAAGGATTGCTCTGAGTCACGACGAAAGGAAACAGAGAGATGTTAGCCGGTCCTGGTGTCTTTGGCCAGCTTTTGCTTTTTGGGCCGGTTCGGCCAGCCCAGCACGTCAAAAAGAAAGCAGCTCGACCGGCGTATCATCTCAACCGGCGTGCAAGGCGTCATCTCAATTGAAGCAATGACCTCGTTGTCATACTTGCCAAGGGTCTGCAGCAGATAACCCCATTCCTGTTGCGGTATGCCGCCGGAACAGCCCAGAGGCCGGTGAGCGCTGGGCCGACCATTGGTATCCGTAAGATGCACGTGAGCAATTCTCCCAGCCAGGGTATCAACGTAATCCTTGAAACTGTGCTCCTCGTCAGCCCCGGCATACCCGGTGTCGAAGCAATACCAAACCGAATCAAATTTGTCACCGATGCGCTTGAGCTGCACAAGTTCGCCGGTTTCAACGCACAGCTTTACATTGCTCTTCTCGGCTGCGCGAACGACCTCACTAAGGTAGTCCCAGTCCTCGACCTGCTGGCCCGACCGGCCATCCAGGCTCTGCAAATCGGCAATGATATTGGCCTTGAGCAGCTTCGCGCATTCAATCTGTTCAAACCACTGCTCGAGAGTAGGATTGTCATTACGGGAACGCATTGAGACAAGCATACCCTCAGTGGCAGCTACCAGTCGCGGCCAATTCCGCCTGTCATACCGGCAGTCATCCAGCCCGCCGATGTTCGGCCAAAACTCAACACCGAAATCCATCGACTTTAGAAGCTCGCACTCCTGCTCCAGCGAAAGCCGGTTCTGGCGTGCCCAGAACACCATAGTTGATACGGCGTACTTTATCTGCATTACCTCATCTCCATTTGCCACCCAGCCGGTTATGCGGGGAAATAGCCGCATTAGAATCATCGATTATTAACAGGCCAAGCTTCAGTTTTTCTTGTAGCAAAAGCGATTTTCTTGTTTAAGAAACCCTTATGCTGCTCCCAAAAGGAGCCTAAAGCCCCTTATACTCAAATCAAACATCCAAAAGCTCTTTTTGGCTGCCAAAACAACTGGGGCAACTCCAGCCAATCGCTAATTTCAAACGGGTAAAATACACCCTTGCTATTAATAGTACGTTCGAGTACAATTTTCAGTTTAATTAGTGTTGCAGGAGATTCTAATGAAAAAAGACGTGCACCCTAAATACGGCAAGGTCGTGGTCCACTGCGGCTGCGGTAATACGTTCGAGACCCGCAGCACGGCAAGCGAAATCCACGCCGAAATCTGCTCGGTATGCCACCCGTTCTACACAGGCAAGCAGAAATACGTAGATACGGCCGGCCGGGTCGAACGATTCCAGAAAAAATACGGCACCGACTACTTCAAAAAACAGAAAAAGTAGCTCGTCCGCCGAGTCACAATCAGGGCTCCTTTTTTGTTCAATGCTTGCAAAAACGGGGCCCTGATTGTTTATTATCTTACCGAAGAGAAATTATCGAGGCAATGTTATGGTTGAAGTCAATCCGGGCATAATCGCGAAACTGACTGAGCTTGAAGCCCAGTTCGAGCGTCTCGGGCAGGAGATTTCCGAGCCCGCTGTCGCCCGTGATTCGGCTAAGCTCATTACACTTTCAAAAGAGCGGGGTAAGCTGAAGTCGCTTATTACGAAATTCCGCGACTATAAGAAAGCCGCCGCCGAAGGCGAGCAGGCCGAGCAGATGATAAAAAGCGACTCGACGGACCCGGAGCTAAAGGCCCTGGCCCAGGAGGAATTGCAGCATCTAAACGAGAAAAAAAGCAATCTTATCAGCGAACTGCAGAACAAGCTGCTCACGGCTGATGATGACGCCATCGGTTCGGTGATAATGGAGATTCGGGCCGGCACCGGCGGTGAAGAAGCCGCACTTTTCACACGCGACCTGTACGGTATGTATACGAAATACGCCCAGCAAAAGGGGTGGAAGGTGGAGGAACTCGATTTCAGTCCGACGGATATGGGCGGGTTTCGTGAAATTATATTAGGCATCAAAGGCGAAGGGGTCTGGTCGGAACTGGGCTATGAGGGCGGCTGCCATCGAGTTCAGAGAGTCCCGGTGACAGAAGCGCAGGGCAGAATCCACACCTCCGCGGCGACCGTGGCCGTGCTGCCCGAACCGGAAGAGGTCGACATCCAGATAAACCCGGACGACGTGGTCGAGCAAACATGCAGGGCGAGCGGCCCAGGCGGGCAGAAGGTAAACAAGACAAGCAGCGCAATTCGACTCGAACACGTCCCCACCGGCATTACCGTCCGTATGCAGGAGGAAAAAAGCCAGCACAAGAACCGCGCAAAGGCCTGGAGAATCCTGCGCAGCCGGCTTTACGAATTTTACGAAAGCGGCAAAAAAGCGGAACGCGCCGCGAAACGAAAGAAAATGGTCGGCTCAGGCGACCGCAGCGAGAAAATCAGGACCTACAACTTCCCGCAGAACCGGGTCACCGACCACAGAATAAATCTTTCGCTTTATACACTGGATAAGATTCTCGACGGCGATATGGTCGAAATAATCGCCGCCCTTAAGGAATACGACATTCAACAGCGACTGAAGAACCTGTAAAGACATAAGACCTGAGACATAAGACCTTAGACAAAAAGAAATGCCGAGAGACTTCAAAAACATCAAGGCATGGCAGTACGCAGATGAACTGGCGGTCGCGGTTTACTCGGCAACAAGACAGTTTCCAAGAGAAGAACTATATGGTGTCACTTCACAGTTACGAAGAGCCACTGTGTCCGTTCCGGCCAATATTGCAGAAGGCTCCAGCAGAGACCATCGGAAAGAATACCTTTACTTTCTCAACATTGCCAGAGGTTCGACGGCTGAAGTCGCATACCTGCTGCATCTTTCAAACCGACTCGGTTACTTACAAGATAACGATTATGCAAAACTCAAAAAACTTCACACTGAAACTGCCAAGACCTTGCATGGGCTGATAAAGTCGGTTAAGAAGGAAATTGAAGAAACAACGACAAATTTATAGTTCCTATAGCGTAAAGTGAATGGTCCGGTCTTTAGTCTAAGGTCAATGGTCTGAGGTCTAAAGTGGTCATAGTTGTTACAGGAATGGTCGGGCTGGACAAGAAGAGTTACCTCAAGAACGTGTGCCGGCTGGCCGCATCGAGAGGTAAAGAGGTCCTGTTGTGCAACGTCGGCGATATGATGTATGCCGAGGCACCGGACATCGCACCGGGTAAAATCTTAGACATACCGCTAAAACGCCTGCATTCACTCCGCAGGAGTGTCTTTAAGGACATCATCGCAAAGGCAAAAAAAGCGGCGAATCTCATCGTCAATACCCACGCGACATTCCGCTGGCGGCACGGGCTGTTCCCCGCGGTCGATTTTGACCAGATGCGCCAGCTCGGCGGCGATATATACATCTGCCTGATAGACGGCGTGGCGGCCCTGCACAGTCGACTACTCAGCGAACACTCGTCCGAGCATTCGCTCAAAGACCTGATTGTCTGGCGGGAAGAAGAAATCATCTCCACCGAGATGCTCTGCAAGGGTATCAACGAGCAGACGCCGTTTTACTGCCTGGCTCGCGGCGAAGAAGAAACCGTCGAGATGTTTTACCGGCTGCTCTTTGAGCCGAAAATCAAGCGGGCTTATCTGAGCTACCCGATGACCGCAGTAGCGGACCTCGAGGACGTCAAAAAAGAAATCGCCGGCTTTCGAGAGGTGATGAAACAGCATTTCACCTGCTTCGACCCTGGGGATTTGGAGGAGGCGTTTTTGCCCCGACTTGCGTTACAGTCAGCCGAGGACGGCTTAAATTCAATTGAGCTGGTCGCCGGCGGCAAATCTATCCGGCTGAATCTCGACCAGGTCCGCCAGATTGAACGCGACATATACAGCCAGACCTACGCAAGAGACTTTACGCTCATCGACCAGTCAGAAATGATTATCAGTTTCATCCCGACAATGCCCGACGGCCGGGCCGCAATATCAAGCGGCGTCGAGCGAGAGCTCCAGCACGCTCACGAAGCGGCAAAGCAGGTTTACGTTATCTGGCCCGCCAAACAAACCCCTTCGGTCTTCGTAACCCAAACCGCCACGAAACTGTTCGAAGATATTCCATCAGCACTGGATTTTTTCAGAAAGAACAAGTACATACAATCGTGATGATATCCAACGAAAAAGAACTGGCCGGTTACATTGACCATACGCTTCTCAAGCCGGAGGCAACGAGCGAGCAGATAAGACGGCTGTGTGTTGAGGCAAAGAAGTACGGGTTTTGTACGGTCTTTGCCAACCCGCGATGGCTGCCGATTGTAGCGGATTTGCTAAACGGCACGAAGGTGGCTGTAGGCGGGGTCGTATCATTTCCATACGGCGCGGATTCTACGAAAGTAAAAGTCGCTCAGGCCAAAGAGGCGATTTTCGCCGGAGCCGATGAAATCGATATGGTGGCCGACCTTGCCGCGATAATCGAAGGCGACGAAAAGTACCTGGCGCAGCAGTTGGACGCCGTGCGGAACGTCTGCCACTCGATGAGGCCAAAGGTTTTGTTGAAAGTCATAATAGAGGCGGCGGCATTGACTACCGAGCAGAAAATCTTCGCCTGCCGAATCGCTGACAAGGTCGGCGTAGATTTCGTAAAGACCAGCACCGGAACGCACCCCGCCGGCGGGGCGACTATCGAGGACGTAAAACTGATGGCGGAACATGCCTCGCACTGCCGGGTTAAGGCGTCGGGTGGTATCCGCACGGCGAAACAGGCGCTGGAGATGCTCGAGGCCGGCGCCGCCAGAATCGGAACGTCTTCGGGTATACAGATTATAGAACAGTTCAGGGCGGGGCAGACAAAGTGACTACAGCCACACTCTCAATCCGACAAAAAACAACTCCCTGCCGACTGCACTGCCATAAAGTGAATATCAATGCCGACCTTTATTCGCTAAGTGATGTTGTTTCAAAGCTGCCCAATGCGAGCATACTCGGCGCAAATCAATCGAAGGCAGAAGCCGACGGATTCAGCTACTGGATGGCGGAACCAATAAAGATGTTCGAGTTTTGCGCGGGACAAACGAGGCCTCTCGAAAAACTGCAAATGATATTGAACCAAAAAAAAATGCATCTGGATTCCCGCTTTCGCGGGAATGACAAAGGTCTGCCACGCGGGATTTTCACCGGGGGGTGGGTCGGCTGGTTCAGTTACGACCTCGGCCGATACATCGAACCATCGGCCTTTACGACAAGTCAAATTGCCGAAGACGATTTATCGCTTCCCCTGATTCGCCTGTGCTTTTATGACCGGCTAATCGCCTTCGACCACAGCAAAAGCGAATTCTGGTTACTGGCCCTTCGGCTCGAAAACGACGCCGAGGAACCGGACGAAAAAATCGCTGGCTTGGAGGACCTTCTGAAAAAAGCACAAAATGTCACCGTTACACCGCAGGCAGGTAGGGTGGATTATATAGAATTTTCAAAGCTTCGCTGCAATATGAGCAGGGAATACTATCTAAGCTCATTCGACAGAATAAAACGCCATATATATGACGGCGACGTTTATCAGATAAACTTTTCTCAGCGATTCGAATGCGAGTACAAGGTCCGGCCAATCGACCTTTTCCACTGGCAAAACCGTTACAATCCAAGCCCATATTCGGCATATATCGACGCAGGCCCTTATCAAATCGTAAGCACCTCGCCGGAGATGTTCATTACCATCAACAACCGCACCATCAGCACAAAGCCGATAAAGGGAACCCGAAGACGAATCGAAGACCTTTCACCCTCGGCAAGCCGGACAAACACCGAAAACTATCAGCAGCTTCTGGCCAGCGAAAAGGAAAAGGCGGAGCTGAATATGATTATCGACCTCGAACGAAACGACATCGCCAGAATCTGCATACCCGGCACAAGAAAAGTCATTCAGCCGAGAACCATCGAGACCTACTCGACCGTCTTTCACACCGTTGCAACCGTTGAAGGCACACTTCGAGACGATGTGGATTTCTGTGACATACTCAAAGCAGTTTTCCCCGGCGGCTCAATCACGGGCGCACCGAAAATCCGCGCGATGCAGATTATCAACGAGACCGAACCGACAACGAGGGGTATTTACACAGGCAGCATCGGTTATATTGGAATCGACGGCAGTGTTTGCTTGAACATCGCCATACGCACGATTATCATCACTAGCAAAACAGCTTATGTCCAGACCGGCGGAGGTATCGTCGCAGATTCCGAACCACAGGCCGAGTGGAACGAAACCTTAGTAAAAGCGCGAGCGCTAATCGCCGGCATACAGGCCGTTCAAAGCAGGAAGAATTTATAATGCCGGAAAAAGTCTTTTTAAACGATAAGCTTGTGAATATCGAAGACGCCCGGATACCGGCCGGTGACGGCGGATTTCTGTATGGCTCGGGGCTTTTCGAGACAATGCGAAGCTGTAACGGCACGGTGTTCCGGCTGAGCGACCATTTCGACCGGCTACTCGCCAGCGCAAAGGCCTTATCTATCGAGCATTCATATACCAAACAATCCCTCACGGAAGCCGTTTACAAGGTTCTCAAAACAAATAAGCTCACAGACGCCCGGCTCCGGCTGACCCTTTCCGCCGGGTCGGTTGCCCGGTCGGACCAGAAGCCAATCGCCACCCTGCTTATAACCGCAGTGAAGCTGCAGCCCTATCCTGTGGAATACTACAATAAGGGCGTGCTTGTGGTGTTGTGCCGATGGAGGCAAAACGTCAGCGACCCGACCTGCGGGCATAAAACGACCAGCTACCTCCCGCGTATGCTGGCACTGAAACAGGCCCACGAAAAAAAGGCGGCGGAGGCACTGTGGTTTACGACCGACGGGCGCCTCGCAGAGGGCTGTATCAGCAATGTATTTTTAGTAAAGGATTCCCGCCTGTTCAGCCCCACTACTAATACGCCGGTGCTGCCGGGTATCGCCAGAAAAACCGTGTGCGATCTGGCAATATCCAATAAAATGGAACTTGTCGAAAAAGACCTGTCAATAGATGACCTGCTGAGTGCAGACGAGGCTTTCATAACAAACGTGATTATGCAGGTTATGCCGGTTGTCGGCATCGAAAGACACACCGTCGGCAATGGGAAACCCGGTGCAATAACACAGAGAGTTGCGAAGTATTACGAGGATTTTTTCAAAAGCAATTGCGGGAGAAAAGATGAAGCTTGAACGAATCACGGAGGCAATCGAAAGGATTGTGCCGCTCGGCCTGGCACAGGGCTGGGACAACGTGGGCCTGTTGCTCGGAAATGCCGGCAAAGACGTCAAACAAATCCTTATTACCATCGATATTACCCGCGCGGTTTTGGGTGAGGCGAAACAGTTTAAGACCGACCTGGTCATAAGCTATCACCCGATTATCTGGGACGGACTCAAACGGATAAACGCCCAGGGCCCTACAGGCACCATCTATGAGTTGATTCGCTCAGACATAGCAGTATTCTCGCTTCACACCGCTATTGACGCAGCCGTAGGTGGAGTCAACGACGGGCTGGCGGAAATCGTGGGTATCAAAGGTGCCAAACCTATCGGGGACTATGTCCAGACGCCAACGGGCAACAACTATAAGCTCGTGGTCTTTGTCCCGCTAAAAGATGCAAACAAAGTCGCAGACGCCGTCTTCGCGGCTGGTGCGGGTGCCATCGGCAATTACAGCCACTGTGGCTTCACTACTCAGGGTCTGGGAAGTTTTCTGCCGCTGGAGCGGGCAAGGCCCGCTATCGGCAGAAGAGGGACACTCGAAAAAGTGCCCGAACTTCGGTTTGAGACAATCGTGCCCGCGGAAAAGCTTACCCGCGTCATAACCGCTATGCTGAAGGCCCACCCCTACGAAATGCCCGCTTATGACATCTTCCGGCTCGCCGAAGACCAGAACAGGTTCGGCTTGGGCAGGATAGGCACACTGGCAAGGCCCGCACAGTTAAGCACAATTATCGCCAATATAAAAAGCCAAACAGGGGCAGAAGCAGTGGGCGCCGTCGGGCCCCAAAAGCGGCTCGTCAAAACCGCCGCCGTTTGCGCCGGCTCGTGCGGCAAGCTTATCAACCTCGTCATCGCCAACAAGGCAGACCTGTATGTCACCGGTGAGCTAAAACACCATCAGGCATTAGCGGCTCAGGAGGCAGGACTGACCTGTCTGTGCCTCTCGCATAGTGTTTCCGAAAGATTCATACTGAAAAAGTTCGTCAGACAGTTGCAAAAAGAGGTCCCGGAGGTAACAATTAAGGTGAGCAAAAAAGATTTTGACCCATTCAGATGGAAAGAGCTATGAGCAAGGAGCAAAAAGCCGTCGTCGATAACGAATCACAGGCACAGGAACCGATACAAAAGCCGGACCAGCTTCCGGCTGAGCAGGCCGATTCAGACGAAGCTGTTGAAGAGCGGCCGCAGACAATGGAGCCGAATGATGTGGAGCCGACAGTTGAATCCGTCGTGGAGGCGGTGCTCTTTACCAGCGACGAACCACTTTCAACGGCCCGACTGGCCGAGATTGTGGGCACAAACGCCAAGCAACTCCGCAGGCACATTGATGACTTGAACGAAAAATACAAATCTCAAAACAATACGTTTCGAATAGAGCAAATCGCCGGCGGCTACCAGATGCTGACGCTGAGCGTCTATAGCCACTGGCTAAAGAAGCTCATTCGCTCACGTGAGGACAGTAAGCTCAGCCAGCCGGCACTTGAGACACTGGCCATCATTTCCTACAAACAACCCATTATGCGAGCCGACATAGAGGCAATCAGGGGCGTTGCTGCCGGCGAGATGATTCGTAACCTTATGCACAAGGGCTTAGTCAAAATCGTCGGCAGGGCTGAGGTGCTCGGCCGGCCCCTGCTATACGGCACAACGAAGCGATTCCTCGAGGTCTTCGGCCTCAACTCCCTCAAAGACCTGCCCAAGGTCGAGGAGCTAAAAAAGCCGCCGGAATAACACGACTCCGCGGTGCACAAGTCCGGTAAAGTCTTTCAGATTGCCTATACTGCCGCCAGCTCGCACTCTTTGCGACATCAGTTGACCAATTCCGGCTCTACAGGCCTATAAGGACTGGACTTTTACACCAGGTTTCGGTAAAATAAATAATAATTAGAGCCGCAGTTAAGGAGGCGGGTTTGAAATGCACAGGGTTTGGTACCTGTTAATACTGTTGGGTTGCGCACAGCAACTCTCGGCTGGAGTACTGTATGTCCCGCCGGACTACAATACCATTCAGTCAGCTATTGATGCCGCTGTTGTTGGCGACACAGTCATTGTCTCGCCTGGAACGTATCTTGAGAACATCGACTTCAAAGGCAAAGCAATTATCCTGCAATCCACCGACCCGAACGACCCCAATATCATAGCTGCAACGATAATCGATGGCTCAAATTCCACGGACCCTAACTTCGGCAGCACAGTCACATTCGCAAGCGGCGAAGACACAAACTCGGTCCTGACGGGCTTCACAATAACCGGCGGCACAGGTTCCTGGCTGGCGATAGCATGGGAGTTCCACGAGGTCTACTGGAATCGCTGCGGCGGTGGAGCCGTCTGTTACAATATGTCCCAACCCACGATTTCAAAAAACGTCTTTACGGGCAACTCGGCAGGCCAAGGCGGCGGCGTATATGTCTACGGCGACCCGGTAAATCCCGCCAACCCCAGCGACCCGCCTGTGCATGTAAGTCCTGTAATCAAAGACAATACTTTCATTAGCAACATCGCCCTCGTAGAACACGGCTTCGCCCCGCCTAATGCAGTCTATCCCGCTGACGACCACGGCGACGGCGGCGCAATCGTCGGCTTTCAGGGCGTCGATGCGACAATAACCGGCAATGTTATCGAGAATAACCAGGCAGACTTCTACGGCGGGGGCATTCACCTGCGGCAATGGAGCAACGGCCTAGTTGCAGAAAACGAAATCACCGGCAACAGCAGCATGCTTGGCGCAGGCGTTCATATTACCTATAGCTCAAGGCCAACTGTCAGAGATAATCTCATAGAATACAACTCCGCAAGCAGTCTGGGCGGAGGAGGAATCTACATCTATTACCTGTCTGAGCCGCTTATCGAACGAAACATAATAAGAAACAATACATCAACCAATGGGGCCGGAGTTGGAGTTTATTACAGCAGCGCAGGAGTTATAAGGAATAATCTAATCTACAAAAACAACGCGGGTGCAGGAGTTCAGGTCGTCAGCAGCACCCCCAAAATAGTCAATAACACCATAGCCGATAACGCCAAAGGTGGAATAGACTGCAGCACCAACGGCAATCCTGAAATCATCAACAACATAATCACCGGCAACGGACGGGGATGGGGAATATGGGTCCAGCAGGGCGCCAATCCTACAATAAAATACAACAACGTGTGGGGAAGCGAATATGGGACAACCGGACCTGCTATACCGGACCAGACGGGAATCAACGGCAACATATCAACAAACCCTGACTTCCTCGATAATGACGCAAACGACTATCATCTGGACTATTACAGCCCCTGTATGAACGCAGGCGACCCGAATTACGCACCTGAGGCAAACGAAACCGATTACGACGGCGATATTCGACCAATGGGCCAGCGTATAGACATAGGCGCAGACGAGGTCAGAACCGCCTGGAACATAACAAGCCAAAAGGATTACGCGACAATCCAGCAGGCCATCGACGACAGTAACGATAGCGATGTAATACTCGTCACGATAGGCACACATACTGGAACCGGTAACCGCGACATTGAATTCTACGGCAAGGCCATTAAGGTCCGAAGCACAGACCCGAATGACTGGAGTATCATCGAGGCAACGGTAATCGACAGCAACGGCTCTGCTACTAGTATGCATCGCGGCTTTCACTTTCGATATGGTGAGGGCCCAAATTCAGTCGTGGCGGGACTAACCATAACTGGCGGCGGCGGAGTCTACGACGGCGGCGCAATCCGATGCTCCGTTAGCAGCCCGACCATAAAGAACTGTATAATAACCGGCAATTTTTCGTGGGGCCGGGGGGCAATTTATTGCACCTATTCGGAAGCATTCATAGACAATTGCATCATAACCAACAACACCTCGAGCAGAGGCTACGGAGCCGGCGTCTGTGCAATGTACAATGCCAGCCCTACTATCACCAACTGCTTTTTCACCAACAACCACGCTCAGAGTGAAGGTCGCCATGGTGGAGCCATTTACTGCCATGATGGCTCCGATGCTTTCATCGCTAACTGTCTTATCACCGCAAATACAGCCGCCCACCGAGGCGGCGGCATCGCGGCTTACTGGTCAAGCCCCACATATCTTAACTGCACAATCATCGGCAACACTTCGCTCGAAGGCGGCGGGCTCAGCTCATTCAGGGAGAGCAATCCTCTCGTGGTCAACTGCATCGTCCGTGATAACATCTCCCCCGACGGCAATCAAATTGCTTTGATTAACACTTATCGTGTCTGGGGCGGTTATGATATAGGTACCGAAATGACCATTATGTTCAGCGATATCGAGGGAGGCCAGGCGCAGGCCACCATAGACGGCAACTGTATGCTCCACTGGGGCCAGGGTAATATCGATATTGACCCCAACTTCGTAGATTCCGGCTACTGGGATATCAACAATCCGGGCGACCCGAATGATGACTTTTTCATGCCGGGCAATTATCATCTCCCGCCCTCGTCGCTGTGCATTGATATGGGTGACAATAATTCAATCCCGCCGTTTTTGACCGGCGATGTAGATGGTGAGCAGCGTATTTTTGACACAGCCGTTGATATGGGCGCTGATGAGATGGTGATGAATCCCTTTGACTTCGACGAGGACGGCATTGTGGCGTATCCGGAGCTCTCAGCGCTAATTGATGAATGGCTGCTGACCGGCCCCGAATTGCAGAGCGATTTTCACCAAGACGAAATTATTGATTTGCTTGATTACGCCATATTAGCCGAGCAATGGCTCTGGACGGCTGGCTGGTACCAGCAATAGCAATCAATCTTCCGGTGCGTTCTGCTCGGTCAGCTTTGTCTGTGATGCGACCTTATCAAATATAATCGGCTCAACGAATATATCATTCTCATCCTGCGGCATTTCCGGGCCATAGTCGAATATTTCTATCCAGCCGGGCTTCCAAATCTTGCCGTCCTGCGAAACAGGGCCGCTGAAGCTATCGAGTCTGTTGCCGTCTATTCGATTATGAAGGAATCTGATGTGGAATTCCCTAGTCTCCACTACGACGGACAACTCTCTCGTTACGGGGTTGCATTCTGCAATGATATCCCCGCCCGTGAACGTGCTAAAACTACCATCCTTCATTTCCACTTTGGTCGTCTGATGAGGTCTAATCTTTGCCGACGAAAGCGGTATTACTACTGAGCTTACCACGCCGTTCGGCTCGATAACTATCTTCCAGTAGCCTTCTTTCTGCTGCCAGGTCCCCGCGGCGAAAGAAGGAAACGTTTTCGCCGACTGCCACACATCCTGTCTTTCGGTCTTGTTACCCGCAACCGACCTGCCGCATCCGCTGGCAAGCAAGCAAATAATAAAGACAAAAACAATTGTTACGTTTCTCATTTGTTATAATCCGTTTAACTGCTTTCTTTGTTCGACGTTGCCAATAAAATAAATCTGTCGAGACTTTAGCAAACGTCTTGACAAATCGCAAATAAAAAAAGGGCAAGTCCGAAGACTTGCCCCTGTATAGTCAAATCTTGTTCTTATGCCACAGGCGTCTTATTTGCGACGACGCAGCAGCAGCCCGCCAAGACCGAGCAGTGCAATGGTCACCGGCTCAGGAATAGGAATCTGGTGAATAATAATCGAGTCAGCAATTGAGTAATCGTCGCCGTTCATAATATAAACCGTCGCATCACCTACTCCTAAGCATTGAAGAGTAATCAAGTCCACAACCTTGCCGTCAGGAATGTCCTCATAGGGGTCCACGAGGTCTACAAGCTGAAACTCTACGACGCTGGTGACCCCAAGATAACCCAAACCTTCAAGTCCATCGATCCAGTCCTGCAGTTCAGGTTGAACGATGTCTCTGATAGCACCATCTCCCCACACTGTACCTCCTGCACCAACAAGTGTGGCGGGGCCTGTGACAAAAATGTCGCCGCCGAAATAATCCCCACCCTGTCCCATTGCGTGCACATCAATTACCACCTGACTCCCGGTCAGAACACTTACCTGTGTATCCGGCGGGTCAACAACGCCATCAGCAGAAAGCATCAGTGCCGCATCGGCCATACCCGCTATCGCGAGTACTATCATCAGAACCAACAACTTTCTCATCACGTTACTCCTTTCACAAAAGTTTTCATTTACATCAAAATAACGGTTTCTCACGGTAATATCACAATCACAAAAGACTGTTCGTCGTTTATCATTCCTCCTTTCAAATGTCGCCGTCATAGTTAACATCGAATCACAATCTATCCGTAAACAGTTAATCAGAACACTTCCTGCAAAGCAGCCGTGCAAATAGCCCCAAAATACACAGGAGCTGTAAAGACGCACAAAAAGCCATTACACGTGAGTTTTCTCTTCCCCCAAGTTCTTGAAGAGTTATCTCATCCCCATGAGATGACCGTATGATACCATACGGGGGAGGTTAATGCAAGAGAAATTTCGGGATTTTCAAAAAAATTTTAGGTCGCCTTTTTGCGGATAGTAGTCCGTGGAGCTGACATCCTGAGCATAGCGTTAGGTTCGGCGCGGGCAAATACGAGATTCTTCGCTGCGCTCAGAATGACATATTTCGTTTTGAGATAGTTTATAACTTTCTTCGGATTCGCCCTTCTTCGCTTAAAGCTACGAAGGGCTATGCAGGGCAGAAAGGACAGGTTGTCTCAACTTGGTGATTGATGAGTTATGTAGCACTATAGGGCATTTTCGGGCCTTTGCAGACCGGGACGCTTTGTGGGGAGGTTTGAATCAAAAAAAAGAGGCAAGTCCGAAGACTTGCCTCTATAACAGCTAAAGCTGTTTTTTGGCAATTGCAGCCGTCTTATTTGCGACGACGCAGCAACAGCCCGCCGAGACCGAGCAGTGCAATGGTCATCGGCTCAGGAATAGGAATCTGGTGAATGACGACCTCATCAAGAATCGCGTAATCGTCGCCATCCATCAGACCAACTATTACATCGCCTTCAGCTAAGCAGTGGAGAACAATCCCGTCCATAACCAAGCCGTCAGGAATAGGGTCGTAGGGGTCCACGAGGTCTACAAGCTGAAACTCTACGACGCTGGTGATTCCGGGATAACCCATACCAGCCATACCATCAATCCAGTCCTGCAGTTCAGGTTGAATGATGTCTCTGATAGCACCATCTCCCCAAAGTGTACCTCCTGCACCCACAAGCGTGGCGGGGCCATTGACAAAAAGGACGCCGCCAAAATACCCCTCGTGGGCCAATGCGTGCACATCGATTATTACCTCATCGCTGGGGTAAATCTCAACCTCGGTATCCGGCGGGTCAACCACGCCATCCACTGAAATCATCAGGGCTGCATTGGCCATACCGGCCATTGCCAAAACTATCATTAAAGCTAACAACTTCTTCATTTCATCCTCCTTCTTCATATCAATCAAAAGTCAGATAATTCATAGTTTCTTTGTTTCTTTACATTGCGATGCTTAATCCACTCTCGGGCAGTCAGCAGCAAGATCCGTATCCTTCTTCAGCCAGTTATTGGACAAGACGGTAGCGTCACCTGTGTAAACACGATACTTCGAGAAACCACCGCCTGGTAGATGGTCGAAGTCTGCACACGGATTCCAACCAGGGGTTGTGTTTTTCGCCTTCCAGTTATTGGACAAGAGAGTAGCGTCAGCGGTGTAAACACGATACTTCGAAAAACCACCGCCAGTTGTGTTGTCCGCATCACCGTCGCACTGATATGGCCAGGCCGGACTGGTGTTAGAACCGCACCAGCAGCTTGGCTTGCCAACCGAGTACCAGTTACCATAACCGACTGTATAGCCGGTATAGCACGGATAGCAATCCGGGAACACAATCGCGGTACCGGTTAGAACCAGAGCCGGCGGAACTATCGCTTTGGCGTCGGCATCAACCACGCCGCCGCGGAGATCATTCGTGTACATGGTCAAGGTGCCGGAGGCAGGCAGCGTCGAGGCCTTGACAATCAGGGTACAAAGATTCCCCGAGGCAGGCGGCTCGTTACCAGCCGTATAAAGGGCACCCATCTCAATGGCGATATAGGTCGAACCGAGACCATTCCCAGAATCCGGATCCGCGTCAGGGGCAACCGGGTTGTAGTTCGGGTCGCTCCAGTTGGGGTCGGCCGGGTCGATAAAATCCCGGAACTTGCCCGGGAAAATCCCGTAATGCGCGCCTGTGCCCGTCTGGAAGCCGGTGATGTCTTCGATGATAAGCCCGGAACTGACGTTAATGTCGAGGGCAAACGCCCTGACCTCCTCATTCGCGTCACAGATGTAGCTAATTACAACCTGGTCGCATCCAACAGAAGCGGCCTGCTGGGTGGCTGTAACAGTAACGACAGCCATTGCCGGCGCCACAAAAAGCAGCATCGCAACAATCAGCAAAATCCGTCTCATAAACTAACCTTCCTTTCTTTTCTTCCTTTGCAGAGCCACACGCTCCACGATGTTTTGGTTTCTCCTGCTGAAAAGAACTTTTGCACATAATTACGCCCGCTCAAAAACTTCGACGCTGACACGTCTACTCTATTCCGAGCTTAGCGCCCCGGCCGGCAGGAAACAGCCGAAAGAAGGAAATCGATTAAGCTTTCGCTCCTCCGTTACCTCCTTTCCCGCCCTAAGGCGTAATCGTGCAACTTAATGTATATGCACAAGGTTACCATTGGTGAAAGTCGAATGTATCTTACCAGACCTCCGAGCTATTAGTCAAGCAATTTTTTTATGTAAAAACAAAAAAAAGCTCAAGCAATGCCGCCAAAAGGCCAAAAATCCCATAAAAACGCTGATTGCAATGCTAAGACCCATATTCACAAGGACTTAGGCCTGCAGGGGATATAGTTAAAAGGGCCTCTTTGGGCGATTTTCCTCATCAGAGGCATCTTAAATTGGGCAGGTCGCAAATAATAAATTTACTTTCGACAACTATCGCCCGCGGTCAGCAGGGGCAGGTTTTGGCAGCCGCTTTTTGTTTAACTTACGCTTATCATCTGCTATCCTGCTGCTATGTTTGATTTACTCAAAGGCCGGCTGGTCATAGTCAGAACCATGTTGTTGATAGCGACATTAACGCTGACCATAATCGGCATTTTGACTATCTATGCAGTTGGCAACGCTGGCCAGGCCGGTTCCGCCGGCCAGCCCTCGGAACTGGCGAATTTCTGGAAGAAACAAATCGCTTTTGCCGCTATGGGATTTATTGCGATGCTTGGGGTCAACCTTGTCAGTTACCGCCGGCTCGGCCAAGCCGCTTACTGGATATATGCTTTTATACTGGTTCTTCTAGTCCTGCCTCTGGTCGATAAATTCGCGGATTTGCCCTTTGTTCCCGTAATCAATAATGCTCGCAGATGGCTGCGATTATCGATGGGCCCGATGTCCCTGAACATTCAGCCGTCGGAAATCTGCAAGCCAGTGTATGTGCTGGCGCTTGCCTGGTATCTGCGATATCGAAGTAATTATCGGAACTTTCGCGTGTTATTAGGCCCGTTTTTGCTCACGCTGCTGCCTACTGCTTTAATCCTGCTGGAGCCCGATTTGGGGACGGTGCTTCTGATGATGCCCGTCTTCTTTGCAATGTTGTTTATCGCAGGTGCAAAGGTAAAACACCTGGCAATGATGCTGCTGCTGGCTTTGCTGGTCAGCCCCCTGATGTGGCACAAGATGCAGCCCTACCAGAGAATAAGGATAAGCAGCGTGCTTCTTCAAAGCGACTGGCTGCGAGATAAGGCCGAGAACCATCCTGCGCTGAGCCGAACTCTGGTGGGCACTACATTTTCGGAAAGAAGATGGAAGAATAACTGGGGTTATCATCTTATCCGCTCAAAATACGCGGTCGCCTCAGGTGGGGCAACCGGTTACGGCTTTCGCGGCGGCCCATTCGTCAAATACAACGTATTCCTGCCTGAACGGCATAACGACTTCATATTTGCCATAATTGCGCATCAGTGGGGCTTTATCGGCTGCATAGCAGTGCTGGCGCTTTATGTGATACTGCTTTGGTGCGGGCTGGAAATCGCCGCCGCAAACACCGACCCGTTCGGCCGGCTCCTGGCCGCCGGAATAGTCGCTATGTTTGCAATTCAAATAATCGTAAATGTGACAATGACTATAGGCCTTACGCCCATAACCGGATTGACGCTGCCGCTGGTAAGTTACGGTGGTTCAAGTCTGCTGTCGAGTATGCTCTGTGTGGGGCTGCTTAATAACGTCGGCAGATGGCGCCCTTTCACAGTTGCGCCGAGACGATAAAGAAACAACCCACCAACCGCCGAATAACCACTTAAGATTGTCACGCTCACCAATCGCGCAATGATAAAAGGATTTCGACAAATCGCGATTCTTACCACGCTGAGCAGAGTGCTCGGTATGGTTCGGGATATGGCCTTCGCCTATTTCTTCGGCGCCGGCTGGCTTATGACCGCCTGGACCTGGGGCTTCAAGATACCGAATTTGTCTCGCCGGCTTTTCGGCGAAGGCGCCGCAAGCGCCTCTTTTATTCCCATCTATAGCGAACAGCTACATCACGACCGTGACAACGCAAATACACTCGCCAATACCGTCCTGACCGTTGTGGCGGCCGTGCTGACAACATTTGTGGTTATAGGTGAGACGGCGGTACTAGGTTACTACTTTCTTTTCGAGACCCGCACAGGACCACGCATCGGGCTGTTGCTATGCGCGATTATGCTGCCCTATATGGTATTTGTATGCACTACGGCCATTTTAGGCGGCATACTCAATGTGCACAGGCACTTCGCCGCGCCGGCCGCCGCCCCGATTGTCCTTAATATATTTATCATCGCCGGCATCCTCTTTACAGGCACGGTGCTCAATATCGAACCGCAAAGACAGGTCTTCTTCGTGGCAGTCGCCGTCCTGATTGCGGGACTTGCTCAAATCGGCACCCAGCTCGTTCCTCTGCGGACGGCAGGTGTTTCCGTAAGACCCGCCTGGCAGGTCAATACTGAGCCATTCAAAAGAATAATCCTAATGATGGCTCCAATGATGATTGCGCAGACAGTAACACAGTTGAACACACTGGCTGACGACATAATCGCCACTGTCTTTATGAACGAGAATGGTTATCCCCTCAGCTACGGTGCGGTATCGTATCTTTACTATTCACAGCGGCTATACCAGTTCCCCCTGGGCGTACTCGGCATTTCACTTGCCACAGCGATATTCCCGGTTATGAGCGCTGACGCCGCAAGAAAAGACTACGATACCCTGGCCGCCACTATCTCTCGCGGCATTCGCTCTGCACTGTTCATAGCCATCCCCGCGACAGTCGGCATCTGGCTTATCGCCGGGCCGCTTGTGACGGTCATATTCGAGCACGGACAATTCAACAGCACCGATACGCGCGTCGTCGCATTTACCCTGTGCTTTTACGCACTGGGATTGTGCGGCTATTTCTGCCAGCAGATACTTACACGAGCATTCTTCTCATTGCAGGACTCGAAAACCCCAATGAAAAGCGCGATATTCGCCGTAGTCATCAACGTGATGCTCAATCTCACGCTGATATGGATTTTGGGCACGGCGGGTCTGGCCTTATCAACGGCCCTGTGTGCATATCTGCAGGTCGCCATCCTAACATTTGTTCTGAGAAGGCGCTTCAAGACCCCGGTAATGAGAGGGCTTGCAGCCACAGTGCTAAAAACGGCAATAGCCGCAGGTCTGATGTGTGTCGCAGGATGCTCAATCCTGCTGTTGACCGGGAAGCTGCCGGAAAATCACCGAACCGCCCTGCTGCGCCTCGGCCTCATCGTGCCGGTCTCGGTTGTTGTGTACCTTCTCGTCTCTAAACTTCTGCGGACTGAAGAACTCGGCTTGTTGACAGGAACCTCAGCCAAAAACAGTCGCGAAATCGACCGTCTCTGACCCCATCAGCCCCTATTCCCTCCGACAGGCCCGATAAACTTTGCTCAAGATTCTCCAAATCCGCACATTCACGCCGGTCGGACGTATAGATGCAGTTAACTGATGCTGCGGGAGAACCCTTTCGAACACCCAAGTTGGGCGCAGTGATGCCTAAAGCGCATGCTATAAATACCCGAAATACCCATGAATGCGGAGTTGGCAGGTTCTGCGGGGACCCACTACAGATGCGAATGATTAACAGCAGGTTTGTAATAGTTTTATCGGCGGTTTTGCTTTTATGCGGCCTGGCTTTGGGTCAGCAGTCGGCAAGCCCCGAACCCAATGCGCCCACAGCCCAAACCACTCCAACAACGAGGAAGAAATCGCCCGCAGCTACCGAGGAAAAACTCTTCTCGCCTTCGGTCGCTCAACTGTTCTATGGACTGGCCTATGAGCTTACAAATCGCAAAGAACTTACTACCGCTCAGGCTGAACAAACAATTGTGCTGTTGATGGCTGCGATGGATCTCGACACAAGCACCGGCTTCGCAACGGAAGATATGCTAAAAATCCTGTCCCGGCCCGAATCCGGCGAATATCTGCAATTGCTTTACAATTCGCTGGTCAAATACGTCAATAAAGATGCCGACTACCGGATAGTCACACAGGCCGTCCGTGCCCTGCTCGAACAACTCGACCAGCGTGAGCAAAGAGAGATCCTTCTTAGCCGACTGATGCTGGACCTCGGCCAATCCAACCTTGCCGTCAGCAGTGAACTGGCAACAGAACTAGCACTTATGTATGCCGAAAAGACCGACAACGCCAATGCCACAAGATTGCTGGCACAGGCCTACATCTGGAACAGATACAATCAACTGGCATTTGAAAAACTCGCTGAATTGGTCCCTAAACAGATAAGTCCTATACTACAGCTTGAATACCTTCGCCTGAAACTGCGTGAAAACCCGCTCGATATCGACACTGCACTGGCCTTTGCACAATACGCCCAGAGAGTGCAGCTTTATGAAGTAGCCGCGGGCAGTTACGAATATTACGCCGACCTGTTTGGCTACCTCTACCCCGGCCGGAACATTCCCACCCCTATTTATCTCGACTGGATGACCAGCTACTACAACGCACCGCGGGGCCAGCCCAAGTGCCTGCAAATGATAGAGCAATTCCGCAAAACCGGCAGATTTGACCTGCAGATGGAGGTGCTCGCGGCCAGGGCTGCCGCCAAAACGGGAAACACAAAAATGGCCGGTGATATCCTCGAATCGGCCGAACAAAAAGCGGTCCAACTAACAAAACAAGCTGATAACGTTGCCTACTACAAGCCGCTGGCCTGGTATTACAGCTTTGTCCGTCCTGACCCCAACCGCTCACTCGACTGGGCAAATAAGGCCTACTCTTCCGAGCCGAATTCGCCTCTGGCAGCCGGTTTGCTCGCCTTTGCTATGGTCGCCAATGGCCAGGCAGACCTCGCCAAATCGCTTATACAAAACTACCCTGACACACAGGTCTCGGTCCTTGCACAGGCCAATGTATATTTATCAGCCGGAGAGAGACAATCCGCAATCGATTCGCTTCGCCTCGCCGTCGACAAAGACCCCGGCTCGATTGTCGCAGAACAGACCCTGCGCATACTGGCTGAACAGGATGCGGAGTATATACCCATTTTCGATACCGGTCTAATGCTGGCCTCATTAAAACAAACCATCGGCGAACAGGTTGTGCCGCAATTCGTCAGTCCCGACAATATTCTGTCATTCCAACTTAATCTCCGCGGCAACAGATTCGCCTACGGCAGTGACTTTCGTGCGTTTATCTCCATCACCAATAACTGGTATGAGCCGCTGGTTATCTCCGATGATTCGCTGTTCAAGGGCAACATAAGAATAGATGCAGACGTGACCGGCGACCTTGAAGGCAGATTTGAAAATCTCTTCACGATCACCACACAGCCGACACAGCCCATCGACCCAGGCCGCAGCATCCTTATCCCCGTGAGGTTATACAGCGGCCCGCTTAAGGGGCTTCTCCTCGGCCACCCGCAGGCCTCGCTGAATGTGCAATTCACGGCTTATCTGGAGCCCATCATTACAAACCAGGGCAACGTAGCAAGTTCGATACCCGGTATCGAGCCGGCAACGGCCAAATTTGAACGCCCGCGAGTCGAAATCACTACCGAGTTCCTGCAGAACCGCTTCAACTCCATCTCGAGGGGCAGGCAAGGCCCCAAGATACAGGCCGCACGGCTTTTTGCCGGGTTGCTGATGGAAAACCGTGAGATGGCGGAAAATAAGCTGCCATACAAAGCCACGACCGCAGAATGGATGGCGCCTATGTTCAAATCGGCCCTGACCCAGACCCTGGCCGACAACGACTGGACAGTCAGAGTGCACAGTATAACTGCAATTGTCGAGCTGCCGTTCGATTACGAGTTTACCAACGCGCTGTCCAAGGACCTCAATGACCAGCACTGGCCTGTGCGAATGATGGCAGTCTCTCTGCTGGCTCAAAAGCAGGGCTACAACTTTGCAAAAGTTCTCGATTATACCGCCCAGTATGACAACAGCATATCCGTCCGCAATATGGCTATGGTCTTTGGAGGCGTCGCACCCGAAACAGACCAGACACCAGAAGAACCTTTTTACAAGCTATTCCAGCAGGAACCCAACGACGTCAACGAACCGCCTGCTTCATCGCCTGTTTTCTAACGATACCCCCCGGCTGCGGCTTTGCCGGGGCAACCTTTCGCATCCCAACGGTCCTTCTTACAAGCCAGAGGCCACTGCAAAAAACGGCCGAATTTTGGGGAAATTTATTTTGTATTGCGCCTGTGATTATGTAACATTTCGTCCGTCCCGGCAGTCCGCGGATTTTCCCGCCGAAGCACCCGCAGCCGAGAACTTCCGCGGAGACGGATTCGTAGCTATTTTTTTACTGGTTGTAATTAGGGTCATTTTTTGGAAAGGGTTGTGTGATGCCTGCGAAAGTGGACAAGGAAAAATGCACTGGTTGCGAAAGCTGTGTCAGCGAATGCCCCAGCGAGGCCATCTCGATGGTCGACGACAAGGCACAGGTAAATCCCGAGGCCTGCATCGATTGCGGCGTATGCGTCGATGCCTGCCCGGAACAGGCAATCAGTATGGAGTAAGGAAAAGGTAAAAGGAAAAAGGCAAAAGGTAAAAATTAAACTAAGGAGTGACGGCAGATTTGAACGAAAGATTTTTTGACTTTTTACTTTTCACTTTTTACTTTTGACTTTCCACAGGCCCCATCGTCTAGGCAGGTCCAGGACACCGGGTTTTCAACCCGGCAACAGGGGTTCGAATCCCCTTGGGGCTATTTTTTGCGGAGCAAAAAATAGAGCCCCGATATATCGGGGCGGTCTACTGCTCAACTGTTCTACTGCTCAAAAAGAAACTTTCAGAATTGCCGATTTATATTTCTCCAGCTCACTTCACCCACAAAACAAAACCAAAAGAATACTGATACAAGCTGATATCGCCGCTATCGCTGCCCATATACAAGCCCATTTGGCTGTGTTAGAGGATTGCTTCGCTAATTCACAGGATTGCTCAGCAGAAACGCAAGCATTAAACATCTCCTCTGTTTGTAATGAGTTATGGATGTTGCGTATTATTTCGTTTATAAATTCTAACGTGTGAGCTTGAAGTATTGCAGGTATAGGCGCATTGAGTTTGATAGCTAAATTCACTAACAGTTTACGCCGCTCCTCAAGATTATCTATTTTACAAATAGCACACAATTCTTGCTTATATCCCTCAATTTCTTTGTTTGTCATTTTTGCCTGCCTTTTATTTTCCCGAAACGGCGTTTATTGCATTATAGGTTTTTGTCGCCACCAGTATGTATGCCACAAAGTGACCGAGTCCCGTGATAGCTGCCAGAGAAAACACAATCCAGAACAAATCTCGATAGCCGACAAAGGCCCTGCTGATTAATCCAACGAATGCGAATACCCCTATCATAGGAATCGTCACGACCATTGCAGACAGTATGAACAAAAACGCGTATATCAAAAACAGCACAAACGACAAATCTTTGGTCCTTACCGAGTAGCGATTCTTAAACGAGTTATAATCTTCCGCAAATCCGGTTAGCATCAGCAACGACCAGTAAATATCGAAGACCGGGATGAATAAAAGCGTGACCGCCCTGCCGGGCGAAAGAGATGCCTGGCCATCCTGAATTGCCGACCACATCTTGTAAAACAGCATAAGCTCAATCAGAACACTGATTACGAGAAAAACATCCGCAGCCGCAAAGGTCGCAATCAAAGTCGAATGGGCCTCTTTCCTTATTGCCAGCATCAGACCCAGCGTGCCAAGAACTCCCGCAATAATCCGCACTGCTATCCAGCAATACACAAACACCAGTTTTGATAACGCTTTTGACTTGGGCTTTTGCTCTTTTGTCGGCTCCGCAACTTTTGCGGGAGGCACAATGGGCACCACGACCTTTGCCGGCGTTTCCACGGGCGCTTCACTTTTTGCGGGAGGCGCTACTGGCTCGGTCTTTTCTACTGGTGCCTCCACGGGCCTTTCACTTTTAGCAGGAGGAATTACTGGTTCGGGGCTTTTGACAGGTGGTGCTGCCGGCACCGGGGATTCTATTGGCTTCGAACTTTTCACGGGTGGCTCTATCGGCTCAGGTTTTTTAACCGGCGGTGTTGTCGGCTGCGGACTTTTGGCGGGTGGTGCTGCTGGTTCTGGGGATTCTGCCAGCTCAGGTTTTTTTACCGGTGTCTCTGCGGGCTTCGGAGTTGTTGCAGGTGGTTTTGCAGCTAAAGGCATCTCTACAAATGCTTCAATAGTAAAGGGCTCGCCGCATTTTGGACATTTTGCCTGCTTGCCGGCGTTTTTATCAGGCGTGTTGAACCTTGCCTTACAATGAGGACACTGTGTTTTCATAACATAAATCCTTGTGTTCTTCCCGGCGGACGATTCCGAGTCCAGTAGCCATTTTAACATATTTTAAGCCAACCTGAAGGGGTTTTACTCTGATTTTTCTCGATTAGTTATAGCAGAAAACCTACAATACTAACGCCAAATCAAAAGATCAGTTTTAACTGACATAGATAGGTAATAACATGGAGACCCATTTATGAGTACACCAGAAAGTGTTGAGAGACCAACAAGGCAGACAGAGAAACAATCAGGTGCCAAATTCATAATTTACTCTTTGGTTATTTTAATTTTGTCAGTTGCATTTCTGGTGTTCGCGTGTGCGCGATACTACATTGAGCCATCCTTGGGCATAGTTGACCAAATTGCGTCACTAACTGCTTACGCCTTCTGGATTGCTTTGGGTTGTGTGCTCATCTGGCGTTCTATAGCCCGTAAAGAAAGATTGGTCGTCATTTGCTTTGCCCTAATTGCTATCTCCGTTATCGCAACTTATAAGTCAATAAAACTTTTAGGCGAAGCATCAAGAGCAAAAAATGCAATTAAAGAATTCAGCGCGATTTTGAACGACGTCAATGAAGGCAGGCAAATTTCCAATGAGGAAATTACTGAGGCCCAATACGGGGAACTGACCGGATTTGTGGCACTCATGAATGATTATATACATGATGTTCAAGTGGACGGAGAAAAAATGAATAAGGAACTTGAGGATTGCAATTATGCATCGATAACTAACCCAAAAACATTGTTTCAATCCGTACTCTCATCGCAATGTCCATTCAATTTTGAAAGGTCTGAAATCATTCTTCGCCAATATGAGGAAATTATAAGAAATCGATTCGATGAGTTTGAAACGAGGATAAGAACTTCTAACCTTCCGGAGGGACTAAAAGAACGTGCGTTGTCTAACTTCAACAAGACAAAGGCAGAAAATCTAAAAGGCAGTTTGGACGCAATCAATTTAATAAAATCCTATGTATCTGAAGCCAAGAGTTTTTTGGCCTTTATGAAGGAAAAGCAAGCGGATTGGACATACGAGAATGGCCAATTCTATTTTCAATCCTACGAAAATACCGACATTTTCAATTCACATATTAGAAACTTCCAGCGTTTGACCAAAGAGATGGCGTCTCTGCAGGAAAGGGTCAACACCGAGTTCGTCCAAAAGCAAAAGGAACTTGAACAATTAAAGAATTAGATTTTGAGAAGGAAACGCTAAAAGAAATGCCGGGATGAGTCAGCGGACGTGTCCGCCATAACAAATAAGGCGAAGACGAAATAAATTAATGGGCTAAAGTCCATCCCACAAATTACGAACTATATTACCGAACTTACCACGCTTTTGATTCTCGGCCTCGGTGTCCCGGTTATTCCGGGAACGAGAAAACGAAGGACCTGATTATTTTGCCGGTTTGCCCTGATGTGAATGTTGTGTCGCCTGACTTTTTCGCGGGAATTTCCACAGGCGGACTAACGTTGTTGCTGAGCCATATCGGCTCCGCAGTCACGCGCAAACTTAAACTCCATCCTGATTTGTCAGACGGCAGATTCTTACTTC
>Ga0315548_1000302_pt1 | contig 46177 bp, 27 predicted proteins | sample SalMarSW160110MG_2_FD_202540 | JGI IMG/M metagenome (GOLD analysis project Ga0315548, IMG submission 202540) | Salt marsh sediment microbial communities from the Plum Island Ecosystem LTER, Massachusetts, United States - Salt Marsh Sediment SW1601-110 ... | reverse complement strand
TTATTACAAGGTAGTTATAACTCCTAACAACAAGTGCAGCTACGGATAAAAGACAAGCAAGCCAGTTGCCAAATGATAAAGGGAATATACTCGATACCGAATACTCGATTCTCGTAGTGGGGTTTTGTGTTGGAACAGATTCGCAACTGCTGTTATTTTCAGCCGGAATCTATTCATAATTTTCATCAGCCTTTTCCTCTTTAAAAAAACAACGTTTTACTTTATTGATTTATATTATGCTTTACCAATTCTATTCATCCGGTGGATTTCGAAAGTGAACATGTGAGCACCAACCACCATCTTCTGTCATTATAACAATGATTAATAATTCATTCTCCTCATCAAATGTAACCTTGTATTCATAATGTCCCAGGTCTCTATCAATAAGCTTTATTTCATAATCTTCACTAAATTTGTCTCTGTTAATATCTATTTCCCTTCTGTCCATAGCATGTGTTCTTTCCTTGTAGAAGTCTGTCTGGTCATTGACAGATTCTATTATCTGCACGAGAAACTCCCTAGATTTCTGCTCTGTTCTGTGAACATAATATTTCGCTATCTTGATGGACAGAAATACTCCAAATGCTAATACGGCCACTATTATAACGGGGAGAATAAGTTTGATAACCCAAGGACGTTTCCTGTTTTGCGTTATTTCATCTTTTACTTGATTCATTTTTTATACGCCTAATTCCTTTCGTGTGTGAAAACCAACACAAAAATCTGACAATCACAATTTTTGAGGATATCCTTTTTTTGCTTTACGTAATTTTATATAAGTAGCTGCGTCCTATTATTCTATTCAGCTAAATTTCCTCTTATCCAGTCGCCAACGTCACCGAGCTTTATCTTGCTATAAGAATGGGGATACCCCATTATCATACGACCCAAATCTACGCCCTTATAACCCAGTAACCTGTCTGAAACTCTGTCTGGATGATCGCCTCTGTCTCTGCCCCATATTATAGGATAAGCAGCGGAACCATAGTAGTAACCTGCACCCACAGCGGCAACAAAATGCCTAACCTGGTTGGGTTGGTTACGCACCGTATCCCATTCTTCATAAGTATATGTGTTTTGATATATTTGTTTGAAACCACTCTGTCCAAAGTAAATTCTATAAATACTGTAAGCGTTATCAGCGTATTCCGTATATAGATTCGGCCCTCTACGCTCGGTAAATAACCATAACAAATCCTCCACAAATGCGGTTCTGTCATTTTTACGGTAGTAAGCTGACATATCAGCTACCATGGCAAGTCCCTCAACAGACGTTTCAATTTCCCAATCTATCGCAACTTGTATAATGCGAGTTTGATACAACATTGCATTCATTTCTTTAGACTCTAATCCCCATGGGTCTATTAGGTTTATTGGGTCGTTGATGCAGTACAAATACTTGTGCATTGACAATGGTTCTTCAAATTTACCAAAGACAGGGTCTCTTGAGGTGAACCTGTAAATGTACGGGTCATACTGGCGGGCGCGGAGGTGATACTGCTCAATTTCATCATCAAAGCATTGGCCTGAGAATTTGAAGGGATTCAAGATGTTCTCTGTAGTCTCTGTAGCAAATAATTCTCCGAATGGTTTGTAGGTATAGCAATTCTTCACAACTGCAGATGTATCTATAATCAAACGCACAGAGCCTAATCTGTCGTGCAGGTAGAAATACCTCGGCTGGTCATATTTGCCTTCGTGCTGAGCTAAGATTTGAGAATTAGCATAGATATATGTCTTTTCGATGCTCATATTATCGTTCGGGTCTAATTCGAGCAAAATCACCGGCAGGTCACCTACAATATCAACGATATATTTATTTGTGTTAGATGCACCCATTGGTCCACCAGGTGGAATTACTTTCTTCCATACTCGGTTGCCCATCGGGTCGTATTTTAGCTTGATTGTGGTACCGCCTTTTGTAGCTAAGCGCAGCTTTCCATCCCAGTTGTATTCGTAGCTTGTCGCTTGTGGCCCGTGACTCGAATATATCAATTGGCCATTTTCGTCGTAATAGAGCGTGAAGTTTTCATCGCCGGCAGCAGACTTCATTTGATGGCCATCGTAAGTAAAAGTGCCGGTGTCAGATTGAATTGTTCTTGAAGCCATATCGCCGTTTCCGTTAAAGAGGTATTCTGTAATCCAATTACCGCTATTTATATCGGATAAGCGAGCATCTGTCAACTATTAACGCATATCGTAATTTGATTAAAAAAACGAGGATTTTTTGGGGGCGAAAATTTTGTAAGTTGTTGTGTGTTAAGGTATTAAAAAAATTTGAAAAAAATCGAATTTACTCAACAGGTACCCCCGGTTTTGATTGAAATTCTCCTCCGTCGATTGGCGGAGGAGTTCATAGTTGATGGTTCGTAGTTCATTGCAGAAATGGAGTACTTGACTTGTTTTGAGAAACTATCCGCTTGGGCTTTTCTCCGCTCTCCGTAAGTCCGCTAAGGGACGCCTTATGGCGGAGTCCATAGGACAGGCGCACCTAAGGCATAAAATATCTAAATTAACAGTGAATTTTTGGTGGATGAGTCGGGGGAATTGGTGGTAAAATAGTAGTTGGATTCCAAAAATTGGGGTAAAAGAATAATGGGAAATGGACAAACAGCAATAACTTTGCAGCCGGGCGATTATGAACAAGAAGGTCTTTATATAGTGCTGGAAGATTCAAAACCTTTGGCCCTGACAAGGGACAATATAGAGCAGACCGCCAAGAAATTCTGGGATGACCCCGGCAAGATTAGCTCAAAGGCCAAGATGGCTGCTGAGTTTCAAAGATGCGATTTTTGTCCTTTGAAGAAAACCGACGGATTGTGTGATGCAATACGGCCAACCTTTCCGTTTCTGGATGCTTTGGATAAATATCGTTCCCACGACCAAGTAGAAGCCATCTATAAAGATGACAGGGGCGGATTTTGTATTAACAGAACGACTATGCAAAAAGCACTTAGGTTTCTTTCCGTGCTAAGTCTGGTGTACTATTGCCAGGTGACCAGGAAATACTGGAAGCATTTTTGGGGAATAATGCCGTTTATGGAAGCGCAGGAAGTAGCGTCTAGACTGTATCTGAATATCTTGTATCTGAGTAATGGAAGCAAGAGGATAGCCGAGAAGAGCATTTCAAAGTTTAAGGAAGAGATAACAATAACGAGCAGGAACCAGGTGAAAAGAATGAACCTCGTTTGCGATAATGACGCATTTATGAACGCATTTGTCAATACGCAGATAATAACAGATATTTTGTCCTTCGATATCGGCAAACTTTTAGATGAAGGATTTGATATGAGACGACCAGCGGATTTGCCGAGTTCACTTAAACTTACGTAGCGGTTTCTGTTGAGCGAGCGGTTTTAATTGGGCAAGTCAAATCCTTCGGCTGCGCTCGGGGCAGGCGGGGTACACTATGGTAACACAAAGTAAAATCCTGGGCAAAATAAGAAAAACAAGGGTTGAAACGGCTTCGACTTGCTTTATAATCTTAACAACTGATTTATTTCGTTATGCCGTAACACTTTACCAAGGAGATTTAATTAATGGATTGGAAGATTGATTATTTAAAAGAAGACGGCATCGTATATGTGAAGATGTTGAATCCTATAAGCTTAGAAGGCACTATACAACTTTGTGTAGAGGCAAACGCCTTCGCACGCGAACATCAGGCACACAGGTATCTCATTGACCATCGGGGCGTGGATATGGCAATGTCTATAACGGACATCAAAAATGTACCCTATAAATTCAAAGAAGTCGGGGCTGATTTTACAGGTGAGACAGCCATTCTACTTGATTCTTCCTCGCCGTCAAGGGACCGCTTCGAATTCTTAAAAAACGTTCTATATCTTGCATCAATGCATTTCGAGCTTTTCGACGATAAGGAGAAGGCCGTCACCTGGCTAAAATCTGTTTAGCTTTCGGCTCCGCGGCTAAATACGCTCTTTAACATCTGGTCGTTGAAGGTATGCGGGTTTTAAAGTCAGAGGGTCGGCGAATCGGTCGGCGAGGGCCATTTGCCAACCGAGCTTATAGACATTCTCCGCCCGCGGATACCAGTAACGCTCATCCAGAAAACGAATGCCATCGGCCTTGAATTTATCCTTATAATATACGAGGCCCTCACCGAGCAGCCATAGCGGCTGAGAGTTGCCGGCGAAATTTTCGAGAAACTGCCCGGCAGTCATCAAACAATCAGCCATCGTTTTTTTCCACAGGCCATTTTCATTCTGGTATGATGCGATGAAGAAACGGCTGCGTTTGGCGTCGAGGATTGTTGCAATTTTGGTTAAGTCTTCAACTTTTTCCTGCTCAATACAATCGTTTGCATTAGCGGCGATGATGTCCAGTGTATCGACTGCAATGATTTTTGCATCGTTCGCAAGGTTCATTGATTTTGCCAAAGCTACCGCTATACGAAGGCCGGTGAAGCTGCCGGGGCCAACCGAGATATAAACGTGCTCTATATCAGCGGGCCTTTTGCTGAAGCGCTGCAGCAACTGCTGAACGGCAGGGAAAACTTCGGCACTATGCTTCATCGGGGTTGAAAAGCAAGTTTCAGCGAGCAATTCAGGCCCGAGCGCCAACGCAACCGAGCCGGTTCGGCCGGATGTTTCAATGGCTAATATCAATGGTTTCGGTATCATATACTCTGCCTTATTCCAGACAGCTATTCTTCTACAGCTTTAAGGGCATTGTTGCAATAAAAAGGCCTTTTTTAAAATGATTATTTTACCTATTTTAACAGCACGTTTTTTTTTGTTTTTATGATTTTAAGATTGATATTATCGGTCAATAGCATATATTGGAAGTTTTCTCTTGCAAAGAACCGTGTTTTTTAGTAAAATGCCCATAGTAAATCAAACCATAAATAGGTGGTTGCAGTAACAAATGTTTTGTGTTAAGTTAATCCGCCGTTGGCGGAAAGTATAACAAAAGATCACGCCAAGGAGGGTGTTTCTAACTTAGTGAGGAGGTTAACCTTGGACAAGATAAGATTTCTAATCAAATCTTCCGGCCGAAAACCTATGTTAATCATTCTGGCGTCACTTCTTTTTTTGATACCACTGTTTGCGGCAACAGCTGCACCCCAGTCAGACGAGGCCAATAAAAAGAAGATAGTCCGCCAAGTAGCACAAAAATGGATTGAGGTCGGCGCGGAACAATTCAAAAGAGGCTACTTCAAGGCTGCAAAGCAATCGTTTCTCCGGGCGCAGGATTACCAGGAATTCCTTACTTCTGAAGAGTGCGGAAAATTAACAGCGCTTTTAGAGAAGACGCAAAAAGGTATCCTCGAAAGAGAGTATATCCTCGAGGTAATTCGAACGGCTGACGGGATGGTTAAGCAAGGAAGAATAATCGAGTCCAAAACGAGTCTCGAAGAGATTAAAGACAATGAATTTCTCACCGAAGACGAGCAGGAACTAATCAACAAAGGACTTCAGAAATTAAACAGTCAATTAAACGAGCAGAAAAAAGAATACACCGAGCTTTATGACAGCAGCGTCCAGTTTTATAAAGCAGGTCAGCTCGAAAAAGCCCGTGAAGGCTTTATTAAAATTGCGAAAAGTAAAATAGCAGGTGACCTGGTGGCAGCTGCGCCGGGAGAAACAGCAGAAGAATATCTGCTGAAAATAGATAAAGTCCTGGCAGAGAAAGCCCAGCCTTCGGTATTAACTGAAGAACAACCTGAAGATACACTGGGGGCCACTATCGCAGCTATCACAAAGGAATTAGTTAACGGCAAGGCCGCAATGAAGGAAGCTGAAGCCGTTACAGCCGTCGAACCGGAGGTAGTCAAGGAACCGAACAAGCCTGTGGTTGCCGCTGTCCCGGAGGAAGTAGTACCAGAACCGGTAGTACCTGAAGCGGCAGAACCCGAAGAGACCTATATCGAAGTGATTAATCGCAGAAGAAATATCCGGCGAAGTCATACAAGTGCGGTCGTTAACGATGCTGTGGCCAAGGTGCATAATTACATAAGTAAGGACGAATTCGATAAGGCAAAGGCAGAGGTAGAAACGGCTGAGAGAATTGTGAATGAATACCAAATGGACCTCGGAGACGAGATTTACAAACAACGCATCGGTGAGTTGAAGCAACTGAATGAGACGATAAGTCAGGAAAAGGACAAGAGAGTCCAGCAATTGCAGGAACAGAAACAATTAGAGGCGATAGAATCGCAAAGCCGATATAGAGAGCAGATGGAGGCTGATAGAAGTAAGAGAATGACCGAACTGATGGACAACGCGGTTGCTTATCAGAGCCAGCAGCGTTACGTGGAAGCTCTCGGCCAATTAGAAAGCCTGATTGCGATCGACCCGTTAAACAGCCAGGCACTGATACTGAAGCAGACGCTGGAAGATATGATCAGCTTCCGCAGACAACTGGAAGCGCAAAGAGAATCGGATATAGAACGTGTTAACAATTTAATTAGTTCCGATGAGGCTATGATACCATACGCCGAAGAGCTTACACATCCCAAGAATTGGCGGGAGATAATCGCCAGTCCGTATCGAAAACCGGACGAGCCAATCGGACGAAGCGCTGCTGATGCGGCTGTCTATAAACAATTAGATGAAATCGTAGACCTTTCACAGCTGACACCGGAGATGCCTTTTAGCGAAGCGATAGAGGTAATAAAGAATTCTGTTGACCCGCCATTGAGGATATTCGTCAATTGGCGGGATTTATACGACAACGCTGACATTGACCAGAGTACGCCAATAAATATGGACCCGATATCAGCAGTTCCGCTCAGAAAGGCGCTGGAACTTTTGTTAGAGGCGGTTTCAGGCGGATTTGCGGACATCAATTTCATCGTCGGCGGCGGAATAATTACAATAGCGACGGAGGAAACACTTCCGAGCGAGATGGAAACGCTGGTTTATGATATTACCGACTTGATTGGCCGACCCGCCGAGTTCTATGCAGAAACGGGTGGTATCTCCGTCGCCACATCGACCGAGGCAGGCACTGAAGAACTCACGGTAGAGGAAGTGGATAGGGAAACGCTCGTTGAGGAGGCGATTCAACGGGCCGAACAACTACGCTTACTTATCCAGCAGACCATCCAGCCAGAGAGCTGGTTTGAGGCCGGTGGAGAAGGCACTATAACCGTTTATGAACGCAAAAAGCTTATTATCTATCAGACCCGCGAAATTCATAATATAATCGAAAGAATGCTTGAGGATTTGCGTAAGGCGCTCGGACACCAGGTGGCTATCGAGGCCAGATTTTTGCTGGTGGGCGAAAACTTCCTTGAAGATGTCGGGCTGGATGCAGACTTTAGGGTGCGGTTTGGCACATCAGCCGGGGGTTGGGGAGTGTGGGAATTCGAGCAGAGTTCTTCAGATTATACACTACCAACCGATACCGGAATTACCGGTAGTTGGGGACCAACGGTGAACCCCATTGAGGAAGATGGAACCAATGCAATGACCACCTCGGGAAGCTGGGGTAATGTACCACTGCTTCTTACCGACCTTGATGTCTCCATAATGCTAAGGGCGACCCAGGCCCACAAAGATGCCAAGTCTTTGACTGCTCCGAAAGTTACTGTTTTAAGCGGTGAGATGGCTTCAATGCGGGTGCAAAGATATAGACGGTATCCGTTCAATATTGAGATAGATATCGAAACAATTGGTCAGCAGATCGGCGAGTTGCCTAATTACATGTGGACTATAGAGACCGAAGAAGGGTCCATCGTAACTGGTACGCTCCTTAATATCACGCCGATTATTACCCCGGACAAAAAGAATGTACTGCTGAACATTGTTACCGAAATGCGGGATTTCCTTGGTTGGGAGCAATATCCTATTCAACTGCCTATCCTTGGTGGCGGTCTCCTCGAAGGCGGCAGTTACACAATACGGTACCCTGAGACGGAAATATCAAGAGTTGAGACGCGTGTGAGCGTACCTGATAGAGCGACATTGCTGTTAGGTGGTCAAAGAATAACCGCCGACGTCGAACGAGAAGCTGGAGTTCCGGTACTGAGTAAACTACCTTTTCTTGGACGATTGTTTAGTAACCGCAGTAAAATCAAGGACAATCTGATTTTGTTGATACTGGTTAAACCGACCATCATTCTGCGGGAAGAAGCTGAAAGTAAGGCAATTGCCGCGATGGAAAGCAATTTCTAAACTTCCGGCGGGTATATGGTTTTGCTGCAGTTTGTTTCGGCATGATTCGATTTGCGGCGTTTTTGGCCCGTTGAGGTGTCATAATTTCACATATATTTGTAAAATTCTAAAAAAAAAGGTGTAACATAACAAAAATTAAGCGCACATAGTATATAATATAAATAGTGGTGAGATTGTATGATGGATTTTGGCGATTCACGGTATAGCTATGCTGACATTCGGCCGGGGCTCCGGCCCTGCTGAATGTTTCTATGTGGGCTGTCCGGCTTATAATCGCCTCAATCCCGGAAGCAAGAAATAGTATAGGAACAGAAAGATGAAACGACAAATTCTGATTAGTTCGTTAATTTTATTGTCTATACAAACTTTCGCTGCAGCGGCAATTCTGCTGGTACCCCAACAGTATAACACTATCCAGAGTGCCATTAACGCTTCCAGCGATGGTGATATCATTGTTGTCAAACCAGGCACCTACACCGGCTACGGCAACCGTGACATAGACTTTGGTAAAGGTCTGACTCCGAGTCACACCCGAGCTATTACTGTAACAAGCTATATTAATCCCGACAATCCAAATCCGGACATTATTGCTTCTACAATTATCGACTGCCAGGGGACCGAAGAGAACCCGCATCGTGCCTTTACGTTTGAAAGGGGTGAAGGCAACGACAGCAAAGTTTTGGGTTTTACCATCATAAACGGTTACGCCCAAGGCCCTAGAGGTGGTGATGGGGCAGACGACTATAGTGGTGACCCCTTGTCGAATTACGTGCCCGAATTTATCTGTGCAGGCGAGGATACTTGCCCGCCAATAGCCGATCACGGAGATAATGCTGTCGGAGATGGTTACGGTGGGGCAATCCGCTGCATAGATGCAAGTTCACCCGCTATAAAGCACTGTGTGATAAAAAACTGTACCGTCACCGGCGCCCAGGGAGGTAGAGGTGGTCATGGACAGAATGGCCCGTGGTACCACTGGACTCTTGCAGACATCGACCCCTGTACTGGACAAATCGATACCTCATTACCGCAAACGGAAAATACCAGTGGTCAGTGGGGTGGACGCGGCGGCGACGGATACGGAAACGGATACGGCGGCGCTATTGCCTGTCGTGAAAGCAGCAGCCCAATAATCATCGATTGTAACATAAGCTATAATATAGCCCGAGGCGGCTGCGGCGGAGACGGCGGCAATGGCGGGAATGCTGATTCCACCGGGGTTCCACCGACTTATCAGGGAACTCAAAGTTTCGGAGGAGATGGCGGAAATAGTTTTGGCGACGGTATCGGAGGCGGCATTTATGCCGAAGATTCAAGCAACCCAATTATAACAAACTGTACTTTTAAGAGCAACACCGCCACGACAGGTGCCAGAGCATCGGGCGGCCTTCCAGGCCAAGGTAACGTAATACCTGTTGATGTTGGCGGCCCGGCTACCGCGGGAACCGACGGTCGTGTGTATTCCTCCCGTATCTTTGACGGCAATGGTATTTCCGGCGGTGCGGCTTATTTCCGCTATCCCTCAGATGCACAATTTACCAACTGTACTTTCACCGGCAACAAGGCCTACGAGGCCTATGTGTTCTATAACCCCTTAGCCGGAAACGATATTTCAGCATATACTGTAGGCGGTGCTCTGTATTCCGAGAATTCTAACATCGTTGATATCAATACCTGTAATTTTACAAGCAACTTAGGTGGCGCAATCTACTGTGAATCCAACTGCAATCTGAACTTCGACGACTGCTTATTCACGGGTAACTCCGACCCACATGATGGTACCGATAGCCATCTTTATATTTTGCTTAGAGAACTTGGTTACGACATCGGTATCGGTATGGACTTTGGTTCCGGCGGTGCTATCTACATCGGTTCCGGTTGTACTGCAGATCTCCAAAACTGTGGCCTCGGAGGTAATTCAACTAAAAATAACGGCGGCGCTTTGGAGTGTAGAAGCAGTGCCACCCTCGCAAACTGCTCGTTCGGTGGCAACAAAGCCGACAGCGGCAATGACGGCTCCGGCCGTGGGGGTGGAATGAATGCCTATAACTACGGCACTAACTTGACAGTAGACTTCAACGCCTGCATCTTTGTTGACAACCAGGCCGTTTTCGGCGGTGGTACATTTATCAGGAAATTCGATGCCAATTTCACCGATTGTTACTTCATTAGCAACACAGCATGGGAAGGTGGTGGCCTGGAAATCGCCGATGGAAACCTCATTGTTACTGGTGGATCATTCAACGGAAATAACGCCATAGACGGCTACGGTGGCGGGATTATGTGTAGCGTTTCTAAAGCAGAAATAAGCAACTGCGTTATTAGAGATAATTCCGCTTCCGGTTACAGTATTTTCAGCGGCAACGGAGGTGCAATCAATTTCTATGGCGGATTTGTCACGCACCGGGTCAAAAACTGCCTTATAACCGGCAATACTTCCTCCATTTACGGCGGTTGCATTTCCTGTGAACTCTTTGCTGAGCCGGAGATTCAAAACTGTACCTTCAGCGGTAATTCAGCAGGTGTCTACGGCGGCGCAATATTCGCTGATTGGAGTTCATTACCTCAAATTACCGACTGTATATTCGAAGGATGTAATAAACATGCAATACACGAGGAGGATTTCGGCGGCGATGCGAGCGCGACATTCTGTTTATTCTATAACAATTCCAACGGAGACTATTACGAATCTGACACATCTACAAGTTATAATTTTAATAGTGTTGCTGATCCAAACGGCAACTTCAACAAAAACCCGCGTTTTGTAAGCGGTGACCTCGGCGGCTATTACTTAAGCCAGATTGACGCCGGTCAGAGCAGTAACAGCCCTGCCATAAACAACGGCAGCGATACGGCTGCAAATCTTGGCCTGGACACATTTACGACCCGAACAAATAACGGTTTAGATAACGGTCAGGTTGACAGGGGTTATCATTATCCTGATAGTAACGGCGTTGAAACGTTCGAGTTAACAGCAAGTGTTATTGGTGGTAATGGTACAATAACTTTTACTCCGGCCAGCGGCCCCTACTACGCCGGTTCGATTGTAACGCTTACCGCCATACCGAATCCCGGCTGGCGGGTTAAGGGCTGGACTGGAACCTTTAACGATGCCTCCACCAGCACAACAAATACTGTTATTATGAATTCCAACAAAACTGTTACTGTCAGGTTTGAGCAGCCGAAAACTCATTATGTTGCCATTGGCGGCGGAGAGGGCTATCATTCCACTATCCAGGATGCAATTGCTGTCGCCAAAGATGGCGATACGGTTGTGGTTTATCCAGGCACTTATTTCGGCGCATATTTTGGTGTGTCAGTATCTATAGATAAATCTATCACTGTCAGGTCCCTGAATCCTGATGACCCCTGCTGTGTCGCAGCAACGATTATTGATGGATACCTACAGTCGCCGTTCGAGGAGGGTCATACTAATGTTGGAGTTGAATTTGTGTATTCTACCGATGAAAATACCATTTTCAACGGCTTCACGATTCAAAACTGCGGTGGAGGGACAAGGGATGCTGAGAATGGGGAAAGAACTCCGAGGGACCATCCTGATGGCTTCGACGGTGGTTGGGGTATTGGTTCTGGGATTGTAATTTATCCCGGTGGTTCTCCCATCATCAAAAACTGTATAATAAGAGACAATGTGATACGCGCTGGCGACGCCGGTGACGGCGTTCCTGCTTCTGAAACGCAGAACGCCGGTCGTGGCGGCTGGGGCGGCTTTGCATGGGGCGGGGGGGTCTACTGTGGTTATAACAGCAGTCCGACATTTATAAATTGCCGGATTATTGACAATGAGGTCCAAGGCGGCGACGGCGGCAACGGTGGAAATGATGCTTACCCGGGTGGTGAAGAGAACTACGGAGGCAACTGGAGTATTCGCGGTACTGTGGAGTTTCCTGCTTATAATATTGACCCTCATAGCCTAACAATAACCCCAGTGACTGATAGCAACCTCTGGGAACTCTGGGAATGGGATGGTGGTGGTTCATACCTTGGCGACTATCGGTGGTACAGTGGTTATGGCGGCGGCGTATTTATTGATCAGGGCAGCAATGTTACTTTCATAGGCTGTGAAATCACCGGAAATACTGCTAAGGGCGGCATGAGCGGACAGGGCGGCGAAGATTTCTATAGTGAAAGACCCTTGGAACCCTTAATCCCCTTCGAGATTCCGAGTTTTGGCGGCGGCGTTTACTGTGCAGCCTATTCAACTGTAACATTCAACGACTGCACGATAACAGACAATATCTCTTCCGAGCCGAATGACCCGCCGATTAATCGTATCGACCTCTACCTTGGTCATGGTGGCGGCGTGTGTGCTGAAGATACCGCTGAGCTGATATTTACGGACTGCACTTTCAGTCAAAATTTTGCTGATGCCGGAGGCGGATTACATTTTGCCAATGCGAATACTAAAATCAGCAACTGCAACTTCACACTCAATTCAGCAAATCACGGCGGCGGATTGTTCGGGCTACATGGCCTGTCGACTATACTCCGCTCCGATTTTACAAACAATATGGCAATATCCGATGTAAATGATCCCAACACGCTGGGTACCGGCGGCGGCTTGCATTTAATATCAACAGAGGTGGATATTATCGATTGCAACATCAGCGGCAATCAAGCCGATTCCTCCGGCGGCGGTGCTTTTTTCAGTGGAGAAAATAATTCTTCGTTTAAAAACTGCTTGCTCACAAATAATTCAGCCGGAACAAGAGGCGGCGGAATATCGAGCAATATCTTTTCTTCACTGACGATATCTAACTGTACGATAGCCTACAACTTAATTACAGAAACCGGCGGCTACGGTGGCGGACTGCACAGTTCCTATAATAGCTATACTAATATAATTAACAGTATCTTCTGGGGCAACTCAAGCCAATACGGCCCCCAGCTTGCTTTAATAGGGATCGGTGGCAATCCTTCTGGTGCGGCCGTCTCTTACAGTAACGTCCAGGGAGGACAGTACTATGTCTTTATTGATGAGGGTTGCACACTCAACTGGGACCCCAGCAGTAATATTCACATCAATCCGCTCTTTGTAACCGGACCGCTCGGCTATTACTATCTAAGTCAAATTGCTGCGGGGCAATCAGTCACCAGCGACTGTGTTAATATCGGCAGCGACTCCGCAAAAAATCTCGGAATGGACAGACACACCACCCGTACTGATGAACAACCTGACAGAAAGACCGTCGATATGGGCTACCACCATCAATTTAGCCCTGATGCACAACCATGCAGATTCTGTGAGTTGTTCCGTGACAGCATCATTAACTTTAAGGACTTTGCAATATTTGCTCTAAACTGGCTCAACGAGGGTTGTTCCGGGGCCAATGAATACTGCCAGCACGCGGATATGACCCTTGATACATATGTCGACTTTGAAGATTTAGCGCTCTTCGCTGAATGCTGGCTCGCTGAAGATAACTATCCTCCGGTTCCTAATCCGAGTGAGTGGGAAATTCAGCCCTATCCATCATGGTCGTCGGAATATCCTGATGCAATTAGCATGCTTGCTCAGACCGCTTATGATGCCTGGGATTTTTGGGTTGGGGATGTCCAGTACTACTTCGATTGCGTCTCTGGGGGATGCAATGACAGCGGGTGGCAGAATGAACCGAATTACATAGACTACAATCTTGTTGTCGGCGCCGAATATGGCTACAGAGTAAGGGCTCGCGATGCCAGTGGGCAGATTCCGAATGATGAGACAGGCCAGCCCGGTAACAAGACCGACTGGTCGCCTATCCGCTATGCAATAGCCGGTGAAGAGCCTATTGAGGAAGACCTGTATCCGCCTGAACCTGATCCTATGACCTGGGCTACGGTGCCGACGGCAACAGGAACGACTTCGATTACTATGGCAGCAACAGCTGCCACGGATGAAACGCCGCCTGTGATGTATTACTTTGAGTGCACCAGTGACGGCACTGCCAGCAGTAACTGGCGGGCAGACACGACCTATACAGCTACGGGCCTTACCCCTGAGACTGAATATACATTTTGGGTCAGGGCACGCGATGGCGTTACTCCCACCCCGAACATAACCGGCTGGTCAACTTTGGCTAGCGCAACAACTCTTGAAGAGGGAGAAGAACCAGAGGTGGATACCAATCCACCGACACCTGTAGAGTGGGAAGTACTGCCTTTCGAAACCGGAGGCGGACTGAATGCTTATGCCAATATGACGGCAGCAGAAGCCACAGACCCTGAGGGTAACGGCCCTGTGCAGTATTACTTCGAGTGCGACGACGACGAACTTCGCTGGGTCAATAGCGGCTGGACGGAAGAACGGGTATGGAACAACGTCCCTATAGGCCCTTCAGGTAAATACCTCATGTTCCATTTCAAAGTACGTGACAACGCTGAGCCTCGTAACGAGAGCAACTGGTCAACTTCTATGCCGTGCTACTAACATTGATAACAACAAAATAAACTTGGCCCGGATTTTCACCCGGGCCTTTTTTTTTCAATAAATAAAAGCTGTTGAATGCTATTTGGTTTTGAGCATCTGACAACCGTAGTGTGCGAGCAGGTGGTCAAGTATCACTATGGCTGTATAGTTCTCGGCGACCGGCCATATTCGGCCAACAATCGTAGCGTCGCGTCTGGTGATAGCCGCCAGTTCTTTATTTTCGAGTGTGTACTTATCAATCGTCTTTTGTGTCTTGTCAATTGTGGGTGTCGGCTTGACTGTAAGTCTGGCAATGATTGGCTGGCCGGTAGATAGCCCGCCTGTAATGCCGCCGGCGTTATTTGACTCGAAAATAACCTTGCCATCTTCGCTGTGCATTTGGTCGTTGTTTTCGCTGCCGGTCATATCTTTGACAGCAAATCCCGCTCCAACCTCTACACCTTTGACGGCACCAATGCCGAGCATTCGGCCCAGCTCAGCATCGAGTTTATAAAAGACCGGCTCACCCAGCCCTGTCGGTACACCGGTTACCACGACTTCAACCACCCCACCGGCAGAATCACCCGTGGCGGAGATGCGATTGCAGGCTTCGACCATTGCGTTGGCAGCATCGGTATCAGGACAGTTTAATATCGGGTGGACACCATATTTGTTTTGAATCTCAGCAGGTTTCATTCTTGGTGCCTTATCGCGGATAGCTTCGATTTCCTTTTCAATCTCAGCCAGTATTTTCGTTTTTTCAAGAAACCGCATCTCCATTGTAATACGGCCATTGACATAAATCTGCTGATAAAACGGGTCGAGGTCGTGACGCATTTTTTTATACTGTCCGGTATATTCAAAGGCTCGTCCGATGGCGACTTCGGGGCATCGGACTGAGGCGAGTTCTTTGACGTAGGCACAGACTTCAATACCACATTTTTTCAGGACTTTTTTGGCGACGCAGCCGGCGGCGACAATTGTGGATGTATAGCGTCCACTAAACAGACCCGCCCCGACAGCATCATCGTCGGGACCGTACTTTATAAATGAAGCGTAGGATGCATGACCCGGCCGCGGTGTCCGGTTTGTATCCTGATATTGCTCGATGTGGATAAAGTGACGGTCCAGGTTGGGAATCAGAATTGTCAGCGGTGTTCCATTAGTGTGGTTCTTGTTCCCTGCACCGGCAATGGTATCGGCTGCGTTCAGCCCGCTGTAGATGATTGGCAGGTCCGGCTCTTTTCGTGGGCTCGATAGTTCGTCGGCCCCGGGTTTTCTAAGAAGCAAATCACCGTAAATCTCCTGCTCGGTTAGCAGCATTCCCGGCGGAACGCCCTGTATGACGGAAGTTAAGCCCTCCTGATAAGAACCGCCTGCGACCGTTACCTGAAACATTCGTCCTGTGTGACAGCCAATCATTTCTATTTCTCCTTTTATTTCATTTCCATATTCGCACCAATACTCTTCATCAACTTCACGTAATTAGGGAAAGTAACACTCATCGCCTCAGCAGTATCGATGGTGCACTGACCATCCAGGACCAAACCTGCCAGCGATAAAGCCATTACAATTCTATGGTCGGCCCAGCCGTGCAACTCGGCTGACTTGGCTCTGCTGGCCTCTATTATAAGCCCATCGGGTAATTCTTCAACGCTTACGCTCATCTTTTTCAGCTCACAGGCCATCGCACTGACTCGGTCGGTCTCTTTAGTCCGTGCCTGTGGGACATTTACCAGGCGGGTTTGGCCCTCGGCAAAGGCGGCAGTAACAGCCATAGCAGGCAGCGCATCGGGAGTCTTGTTCATATCTATCTCGACGCCTTTGAGAGCAGCGGCCTTAACAGTTACCGAAGTCTGGCCGATGCTGATGTCAGAACCCATCGCCTTTAGATAATCAACCACCGCTTTGTCCGGCTGGCTATCAGAGAAATCCAGCCCTGATAAGATTACCTCATCGCCGCATAGTGCAGCGGCGCAGAGAAAAAACGTCGCGCTGGAAAAGTCGGCGGGAATTGCCGTATCGAAGCTTTTATAGCCCTGCCCGCCCTTGATTTTGAAAAGCCGCATATCCTCATTTTGATATTCGATGCCCTGCTTGTTGAGCCAGTCGAGCGTCATTTGCACATACCCCGGCTCGTTGAGCAGGGTAACGTCTATTTCGCTATCTGCCGCCGCCAGGGGCGTGCACAACAGCAGACTGGACAGATATTGGCTGGTAGATGCAGCGATAGTGGTCTTTCCGCCTGCCAGTCTGCCGTTTATCTCTATGGGCGCCTTGCCGTTATTATTAATAGATTCACATTTCGCCCCTAATTTACCGAGTGCGTTCATTAACGGCCCAACAGGCCGGCTCCGGATTTGCTCATCGCCGGTCATCGTTGTGGTTTGGCCGCTCTCAGCCAGAGCCGCCGAACCCATTGCAATACGAAGCGTTGTTCCGGAATTGCCTACATCGATAACTTCTGCTGGGGCCGTTATTTGGCCGTCTGTGCCGGTTACTTTCCATAACGCCGGCTCTGTCGTATCAATCTCAGCACCAAGAGCACGGTAGCAATCAACCGCCGATTGTGTATCGTTTGAAACCAAGGGATTACGGATAATGCTTTTGCCTTTTGCCAAAGAGGCGATTGCAACGGCGCGGATAGTATGAGACTTTGAACTGGGAATCACCACCTCACCTGCAAGCCGGGATTTTCTTACAATTAGCTTCATAAAGCTCTATAATTACCAGAAGTGATGAGGAATTAAAAGAAGTTTCTGGTTTTGACGGTCCTGCTAACGTTTATGTTACTTGCAGGAGCAAATTATAAATGCTTTTATAGGCAGGAAATATCACAGGTGTGATTTTACAGTCCTTGCAGGCCCAGTGAAATAAAATCTTCTGGTCTTCAGAACTAAGATTGTTCTTAGCGTAAGGATGTCGGATATATTCGTCTACGCAGCAGGGAGGAAAACCAAACAAAAATCCTTCAAAACGCTGGGCCTGAGCGGATTTATCTATCGGCTTATCGCCGAACCGTTTCTCGTAGAGTTGAATATAACCGGCCGATACGCTGAAAATGGTTTCTAAAACCACCTTGCCGGTTTTGACTGTTCGCCGGATTTGCTTTGTAAGCAAGCCTACTTGGTGTAATAATCCAAGTCCGTGGTCATCTAAAGGTTTTTCCCATCTACTTAACGGCTTGAGTCCTTCGCAAGTAATCAGGGCAAGGTATGCCAATTCAAAGTCGATTTTTTTAAGTGCTCTGACACATTGCTGGAATTTTGGCGAGTCGAAATCCAGTTTGCCACTGCCTCTATCTGTCATTCGCCGGTTCCGTTCTCATTCGGGTCGGTAGATTCGAGCCATTTGTCGGCAAAATCGGCAAAGTCTTTAAAATCTTCCTTGCAGTCCTTATTATAATCACCGGGCAGGTAAAGTGTTCCCAAATCACCGCATTGCTGAGGCATTTCGAGGATTTTTGTGAGCAAGGCGATATCAAGTCTTCCCCAGTTGTGTGTTCCGTCATAGCTAAATGACCCATGCTGGGCGAAGTGTTCAGAGATGTATGGGACATTAATGCTCAGGTCAAGAGTAGGATTTACAATTTCCATAAATCCCATATTTATTACTGCGCCGCATATCTGGCAAGTTTCATCACCTCTAGCGAAATGGTGTATTTTATATGGTTCGCTTGGTTCAGGGCCGTTGGCATCCCAAACAGGAAGGTTCCCAATAACTCGGCTGCTTTGCATAGCCAATTCAATTCCGTCGGGAGTAAGGTCTTCGTCCTGGTCAGCGTCGTACAGATTATAGCCTGCTGCGAGTTCCTCACTGTCGGCCATAAGGTCTCCATCAAGGTCATTAGCATCGGGAGCTAACCGGTTTGAGTCGACAACATAATCCAGTGGTAGCTGGTGTTCATTTGGCTCATAGGGGTATCGTAACTCAATTACCCTCATTAGTCGCTGGAGATTTACTCTGCCCTGGTGGATGTCGCCGTAACAATCGAATGAGCCGTGCTCCATATAATGCAGTGCCAGGTCTGGCAAAAAGGTTCCATCCAGAGGGTCGTTAGGATCGGGATACTTCAGGTTGAGTTTGGGATTGATAATTTCCCAACCGCCCATGTGTATGTCTTGCCCACAGATGTGACAGCTTTCGGTTCCATCCGTGTCGTGTCCGATTTTATACGTTTCGTTTAATGGATTACATGGATCAGATACTGGCAGTTCATTGATGACGGCTGCACAACGTTTCGCTAATTCGACGCCATCGGGCGTTTGGTTGCGATTTTGGTCGTCATTGAAAGGTTGATATCCAATGGCAAATTCCTCTTTGTTTGAAAGTAAATCTGAATCCGAATCATCTGCTACTGGCAATTGATGGTCATTGGGTTCATAAGGCAAACGCAACTCAAGCGCCTGTAGTAATGCAGGTACATCAATCCTTCCATCTACCGGGTCATTCGGGTCAAAATAGTAACCGTCGTAGCTGAACGAACCATGCTCCATATAATGCAAAGCCAGCTGAAAATCAAAACTCACGGATATTCCCAGTCGTGGATTTATTACACCTCCGGGTCCCATACCCATAGTTGCGCCGCAAATATCACATGTGTGCAGGCCCATTTGCGGACCCCACCATTTATATGTCTCGTTCGGACCCGCTTCATTTTCCCAGGGTAGGTTGTTGATATCGGTTGCGCAAAGTTTTGCTAATTCAATGCCGTCAGGTATTCCATTTCGGTTCTGGTCGGGGTCGAAGGCTAAATATGCAAGGGCAGCTTCCTCAGAGTCAGCAAGTAAATCATTGTCTGCATCCTGGCTGACCGGCAGTTCGTGCGGGTCAGGCGTATATTCAGCAAGGGCTTTATTTATACCCACCCCTGCTCCTAATGTAATTACGGCAGCAGTACCGGCTGCAACAGCCCGTTTGTTGAACTTTTTGCGCCATTTGGCTTGTTCTTTGGCGTGTTTTTGATGTGCTCTTCGTAGCTTTCTCATTTTTGAGTCCTCCACAATAGTTTAATAATACAAACTATTTTCTACCACCATCCCTCTGAAAAGTCAAGAAAATAATCATTAGTTACAGGGTGTTGTTACTCTATGGTAACTGTTGTGCTTCCAATAAAGCCGCCCCAATCCTCATAAACCTCGAGAGTATAAGTGCCCGGCTCAAAAGGTCCGAGCGTTGCCGTTACCGGGTAGTCGCAAATACAAAGGCAACCATACTCTCCAAGCTCCTCGTGCTCGTGGATAGTGATGAGGTTATCGGTTACGTCCATTTCAAGCCAAAGTGCCTCAGGACAGCAGTTGGCAACCATCATATCTTCAAAGTAAATATTACTGCCCTGGACTGTAACGGTAAAGCGTGTTCCATCGGTTTGCTCTGTCACTGACATACCCATATCACAGGGGGTTATTTCATATTCAATACCTGCCTCAACGGGAGGAGGTGGATACAACCAATGCTGGGCAAAGACCGCGTAATCTACTAAGTCAACAGACTCACTGCGGTCAAGGTCACTCGGAATGCACTGGCCGCTATTAAGCCAGTAGCTGACAAAAATTCCCAGATCGTGGATACTTATTACCAGGCTATTATCTAAATCTGCAATAGTGTATAACCGGCCGGCTGGTGTTTTGCTTGCTTCCACTGTGCCGCCGTAAGCTCCCATATTAATCCGAACATTATTTACATCGTTCGGTTCATCTCTCAAAGGACAACCCGGATTACCTTTACCGATGCAGGGACTTGTTACTGAATCTGTTACCCAGCTTTCACTGTTCGGGTTCCATCGCCCCGCCTCCGATTTCAAATGATAATCTCCACACGGGTCAGCAAAGTACGGGTCAAGATCAATGTTGCCAAGACCTTCATAACCACCTTGTATATCTGAATAGGTAACACTGCTGCATCCAGAGATTTGTTCTGGGGAATGATGACCGGTATTTCCCCATACTATTGTGTTTACCAACGACGACGAACCCGTACAGTAAATTCCACCAACGCAGGATTCAAAACTGGCAGCATCGCTATTGTTTTTTGTTATGGTATTGTTTATAATCGTACCGGAATCAGAACAAATACCACCGCCTAATCCACGAACGTGGTTGCCTACGATAAGATTATTCACGATAAAGGCTGAAGAGCTAACACAACAAATTCCTCCACCCCTGCTGCTCGGTGTAATAGTGGACCAATAGGCGGTATTATTGGCGATTACATTGTTGGTTATGGTTGGCGATGCCCCATTACAATAGATTCCGCCACCATCTCCGGCATACCCATTCATGATGGTAAAGCCATCCAGAATTGAATTAGCTTCTTCGTCGCTGTGGAAATAAAAGCCGCGATATCTGTTCTCATAAGTGCCATTGCAGTCGATGATACAATTTTGCGGGCCGTTTTCGCTTTTCACCGTTATGGCTTTGCCGAGGAAGTCTATGTCGCGGTTGCCGGTGCCGGTGTATGTTCCGGGCGCAACAATGACTACATCACTATTCGACGCCGCCTCGATTGCCGCCTGAATCGTTGCGTATGGGCTTGGCACGTGCCGTTCTGTAGCCGTTGCTATACCTGTAAATAGAACAATACCCCCTAACAAGATTATGGACAATGCCGACGTCCTCATATTCATTTCCTCCATAATGGTTTAATGATATATTCTACCCCCTACCACAATATCCCTGAAAATTCAAGAAAATAACCGGATTTTTGGAGTAATTAAGAAACATCCGTTCCCTGGGTAAAAGTTTAAGGTGCACCTCTCCTCATTTCCCAAAATTCCTCCTGCGAGATACGCTTCACGCTTCACGAGATACTGAAAATATTTTCCAATATTTTCAAACGTTTCCATACAACTTTCGAATATTTCCACACAGTTTTTGTACGTTTCTATACAATTTTCGATTGTTTCTATATAGTTTTCGAACGTTTTCGAATATTTTCCATCATATGCTCATAAACACGCGCCGTTACCCCCTTTCGAGCCATTTTACGAAAAATTTCGAGCGAATTTCCCCTTGCCCATTTTACCTATATCTCCCATTTTACCAGTAAAAAACAAAACAGAAACCATCAACTAATCGCCCAGCGCAGACCTCAGTCTATTTCTTAAGTAATGGCAGAATCACGAGTTATGAACCATTAAGGCCTGTTTATTGTGTTGTGTGCCAGTCAGCCTTAAGATTTTGGTGGTTTATGAGGATTTGCAAATCATTTGCATCGATTATACCGTTAGCATTAATATCACCGAGCAGGTAAGCTTCAGGTGATTTTACACTGGTCAGAAGGTTTTTGAGAATGATATTAAAATCCATATCATTGACAATTCCATCGGTATTCAGGTCATACCAGAGAATATTGTCACTATTTTGCTTTTTACTAACATTCCAGGCCAAGCCGTAGCGCTGCGCTGCAGGTATCTGGTTCGGGTCATCATTATTATCACTGAAGGTAACAACGAGTTCATAGTTGGTGTAGTTTGCATCGCCCCTGGCATAAATATGCTCGACATTATCAACTCTGCTGTCGCTGTAATCGAGCAGATAGTCCCTGTTTGGGTCGTTGGGGTCAACAGCCCAAAGCTCAAGACGGAGGTCGGCATCTTTATCCGGCATTGACTCAAAAGGATAAACGCAGTTGTAATGCTTGTTCCAAACTGCTGTTGCGGTAACAAATCCCTCTGCCGGTTCCGTCAGGTTGATTCTGTAAACGTTCTGTAGGTACTCGTTTTTTTCATCGGACTGCAGCTGATTATTGTCCCAGCCGGTTATTAAGACATCACCGGGTTTTGCCTGACCTGCGATTAGTTGTTTGTAAGCAACCACGGCGTCTACCATTCCCGCACCTTGAATATAATCCAGCGGATTCTCGTGGTCGTCGCTTTTTGGGAGCCGGCCTTTATGCCAGTAAGGTAGCTTCTTTGCTGAGTTTAGTAAGATAGCCTTCATTACGCAGTTTCCGCCATCAGATGCAACGGCTGAGCTCAAATTCGGGTCCTCTTTGGCTTTTTGAACAAGCAGACCGATAGTCCCCGCAACTATCGGTGTTGAGAAGCTCGACCAGTTACCGGTCTCTTCATAGCGGTTTGGTTCATTTGAGTCGGCGGCCAGACAATTGCCGGGGGCGACAATATCAGGCTTGCATCGCCCGTCTGCGGTCGGGCCGAGACTTGAATGCTCCGGAAAGGGCAACGAAAAATGCGCCAACCTGGCTGTAAGATTTTCAGTATTTACAGAGTTAACGACTCCAACGCCAATAACGTTAGCTGCGGCACCGGGGTAAAGTAAAGGGTCATAAACGTTTGAGCCGTTTCCTACACCAGCTACGACAATAAGACCGTCGTGCTCGACCAACGATTCAATTCCCCTTGTCCACCAATCTTCGAACTGGGTACCGAAACTGGCGGTTATAATATCTGCGTCAGGCGGTGAGTAAGGGAAGATATTATTAGTTAAAAAATACCAAAATTCATAGCTATCGGCCTGGGCCTGCGGTGCAGCTCCTTGATAGTGGAATTGTCCCATCTGAGGATTAGAGGCATTGGGGTCTTCGCCGAGTAATATGGAGTAAATAGCTGTTGAATGGGACGAGATACCAGCTGTGGGTTCTGCCCTGTCGCTAAAATTTATTTGTTTGTCTTTAAAGCAGCTATGCTTGATGTTTGGCCGGTAGTCGTTTTGAGGTTCGCCATCAATGTAAGTAGCACTTCGGCAGATTACAGCGAATTTTACGCCGTTTCCGGTCAAGCTGGGATCTAACTGCCTTAGCGCATAAATCCCACTGCAATTTAGTCCTTGTGGCTGCAGCGTTTCTTTAGCCTGCGGCCCTTCAGCCCCGGCGACAGTGCTCCCGGTTGCCAGCATTGCTGCCGCAAAGGCTATCAGGTACAAGCCGAGTATTTTTTTGCCACTCTGAGCCATTCCGCTCCTCCGGAAATAGTGGTAAAATCCAGGAGGCAGAAAGTCGCTTCCTATTTTTTGGCCTGTAAATCTGCCACTGAGCTCCTGGTAATATGACACTATGATACCATAAACCGGTTTTCTTTTCAAGTAAATTACCTACAAAATATGGCTTTTCAGTATTAAAAAGCGGGTTTGGGAAAACTTAATTTAGAAGCCTTGCCTTTATCGGGCGTGGTTGTTATACTCTCCCCGATATTCTGGATGCCTATGGTTAAGGGATTGCCGTAACGGCGTAAGCCATCTTGACGATTATGAAAGTAATTTTGAACTCCGAACAAATCGAGCAAATCCTCAGGGATTTGACAAGCCGAATTATTTCCGAAATCCAGCCCCCTTTGGATGTTGCTGTAATCGGTATTCGAAGCAGAGGAGAGATTCTCGCACAGAGGTTGTCGAGTCGATTGACGGAAGAGCTGGGTAAGAATGTTCCGTGCGGTACACTTGATATAACGCTTTACCGTGACGACCTTAATTCTCCGCAAAGCAGCTCCCAGCCACAGGTGCGAACTACTGAAATCGGCTTTAATATAGATGACAAAATTGTTATCTTATTCGATGATGTCTTATATACCGGCCGCTCGACTCGTGCGGCGATGGACGCCCTTATAGATTTGGGCAGACCAAAGGCGATAAAATTGGCGGTCCTCGTCGACAGGGCTGGAAGGGAGCTTCCGATACAGGCTGATTACGCAGGTTATAAAACCGATGTCGAACCCGGCAATTCAGTCCATGTTTTTCTTTCCGAATCGGACGGAAAAGACGAAGTAGTAGTTGAGTAAATTAGTGAACTTATCGACTTATTTTGCAAAAGACTATGGCGCTGATAAGAAAAGCTAAGCAATCCCCGTGGCAGCACAAGCATTTATTGGGCTTACGTGACTTGAAAGCAGAAGAAATTACCTACATTCTCGATACAGCCAAAGGTTTCGAGCAGATAAGTACCCGGTCGGTGAAAAAAGCCCCGCCTTTACGAGGCAAAGTGGTCTGCAATCTATTTTTTGAAGACAGCACACGGACGCGAAACAGTTTTACTCTGGCGGCGAACCGATTAAGCGCTGATGTTATAGAATTTACCGAGAGAGCCAGTTCGGTCAGTAAGGGCGAGACGCTTTTGGATACAGCAAGGAATCTGGAGGCAATGGGGATTGATATTGTTGTGATTCGGCATAACGCCGGCGGTGCGCCGAAATTTTTGAGCAGGAATATAAACGCCTGCGTGGTCAACGCCGGTGACGGTTTCTGTGAGCACCCCACACAAGGTCTTTTGGATGTTTATACAATTCGTAAATTTAGAGGCAGCCTCGAAGGCCTGAAAATAGCAATTGTCGGCGATATTGCCCACTCGAGGGTTGCCAGAAGCTGTATGTGGGCGATGACAAAACTCGGCGCCGAAGTCATATTCGTCGGTCCACCGACGCTTATGCCGGCACAGGTTGACCGATTACCGGTCAGTGTAAGCTATTCGCTCGATGAAGTTATCGAAAAGGTTGATGTAATAAATATGCTTCGGATTCAGTTCGAGCGGCTCGGCGGCAATCCTTTTCCTTCGGTGCGGGAATACTCACATTATTTCGGTCTGACGGTAGAGCGTATGAAAAAGGCAAAACCAAATATTCTGGTTATGCACCCCGGACCGATTAACAGAGGCTTGGAAATGGAAAGTGAAGTAGCCGACGGCTCAAACAGTGTTATCCTCGAACAGGTCAAAAATGGCTTAGCTGTGAGAATGGCGGTCTTGTTCCTGGTTAATCAGGCCACTGCAATGCGAAGATGATTATTTGCGGTTTGACGATTTAACTATGAGTAATGAACTATTAATAAAAAACGGTCGGGTGATAGACCCAGCAAACGGCATCGATAAAGAATGCGATGTTCTTATTGTTGACGGCAGTATCGCAGAGATTGGCAAAATCGAGAAACCTGCACAGACAGTTATCGATGCCGCAGGCAAGCTGGTAACGCCCGGCTTGATTGATATCCACGTTCACTTCCGTGAACCAGGGGACGAAGAAGAAGAGACGATAGCAAGCGGCTCAGTTGCAGCGGTGGCGGCTGGTTTTACTTCGGTTGTTTGTATGCCGAACACTAACCCGCCTATCGAAAACGAAACTGATGTCGAGTACGTTCACCGAAAAGCCCGCCAGACAAGAAAGACACACGTTTATACGATGGGGGCCATCACCAAGGGCCTTAAAGGCGTTGAGCTTGCGGAAATGGGGTTTATGGCGGAGGCTGGCGCCGTCGGTTTCACTGATGACGGCAACGGCGTTCAGGACCCTTCGGTTATGCTGCGGGCTCTGAAATATGCCACTATGTTTGACGTAGTGATAGCACAGCATTGTCAGGATAATAGTTTCGCCGGCAATGGTGTGATGAATTCCGGATACTATTCGACCATACTTGGTCTGCCAGGGGCCGACACGCTGGCTGAGGAGGCGATGTTGTGGCGGGATATTCAGCTTGTTAAGAAAATCCGCCCCGGCCGGATTCGTTACCACGCCCAGCATATATCAACAGCCGGTTCTGTTGAGCTAATGAGAACCGCTAAGAAAGATTCTCTGCCGATTACCTGTGAAGTGACACCGCATCATTTGCTTTTAACCGAGCAGCACTGCGCCGAGTATGATACCAACTACAAAGTCAACCCACCGTTGCGGACAGCCAAAGACATCGAAGCTCTAAAAGAAGCGATTGCCGAAGGTCTTATTGACGCTCTTGTAACCGACCATGCACCACACTTGCAAAGTGAGAAGGAACTGGAATTTTTAACTGCACCTTTCGGCATAGCTTCTCTGGAATGTGCTTTGGCCCTTTTCGTTAAAGCATTGATTGAGCCGGGTGTTCTGAATTGGCCGAAACTTATCGAATTGATGACGGCCAAACCGTCGAGGATAATCGGCGTTGATAAAGGAACGCTCAGCAAAGGCAAACAAGGCGATGTTACTATTATCGACCCGAATGCCGAATACGTAATCGACGTAAATAAATTCCGCTCAAAAAGCAGAAACTGTCCCTACCATGGCTGGACCGTCAAAGGCAAAGTTGAAAAAACAGTCGTAGGCGGCGAAATAAGATACTCTGCAGACAACTGATAAAATGGCGATTATTATTGACGGTCATAATTTGCTGCACTCAATTCAAAAGATAAGCGACTTCCCCGGCCCAATCAGCGACGTTCGATTATGCCACATCGTGGGTAGATACCTTAGGCTTATCAGCGAAAAGGGTGAGATTATTTTTGACGGCACTGGACCTCGGGACAAGGGTGGATTTGATAATATAAGCAATTTAGAGGTCATTTTTGCCGGCCTGCACAGTGATGCCGACACGGTAATTGAAGATAAAATAAAAGCGAGCACCGCGCCGAAGAGACTGACAATCGTCAGCAGCGACAGAAGACTTCGAGATGCAGCTCGAAAAAGGAAAGCAACAACGCTAAAGTCGCAGGTTTTCTGGGACAATCTCCAAAAACAATTAAGCCGCAAAAAGAAAGTAAAAGAACCTCTTGCAAAACGCCAGGGCCATAGTGAAAGCGAAACCAAACAATGGCTTGACTTTTTCGGCATTGAGCAGTAGAATCACCATTCCTATTACCTATTGAGCTAAAACAGGTGATTAAAAAATAGATTTATATTTGCGCAACTTTTTATTCAGGAGTAGAACCAATGACTGATGAACAATGGAAAGAATTAGTAAGCGTAATAAAAGGTGAGGTCGTTGACCCTCTGCCCGTAGGTTTCATTATTGACAGCCCCTGGCTGCCCGGCTGGGCGGGAATATCTGTTCTCGATTATTTCACTAATGAGCAGTCATGGTTCGATTCAAATCTCAAAGCAATCGAGCATTTTCCCGATATAACGTTCCTTCCGGGTTTCTGGTCCGAATTCGGTATGTGCACCGAACCGTCGGCATTCGGCTCAAAATGTATTTGGCACGAAAATGAGCTGCCCTTTGCAGATAAAATCCTCAGGGACATTCAAGGTGTTAGCGACATCAGCAAGCCGGACCCGAAAACAGACGGTCTGCTGCCTTTTGTCCTCAATCGTCTAAAGCATTACCAGGGCCGAATCGAAAAAGAAGGCCACGCCATCAGGTTTGCGGTCGCGCGCGGGCCGTTGAACATAGTATCGTTTCTTATGGGAACAACAGAATTTCTTATGGCTATTCGCATCGACCCTGATGAAACAAAAAAGTTGCTCGGCATTGTTACCGATTTCATCATTGACTGGCTAAAACTTCAGGCAGAGACGTTTCGTTCAATCGACGGCATATTTATTCTCGACGATATTGTCGGTTTCATAGGTGATGACGATTTCAAACAGGCAGCACTTCCATATCTTACGCGCATTTTCCAGTCACTTGATGTTTCCGTAAAATCCTTTCACAACGACGCCCCTGGTTTAGTCTGCGCACCATATCTCGAGGAAATAGGCATAAACCTGTTCAACTTCAGCTTCGAACACAGTTTAGACCAGATGAAGAAGCTTACGAATAACAAAGTTACACTACTTGGAAATATCCCTCCACGTGACGTCCTCGCAATGGGTACGCCCGAAGATGTGCGTAACAGTGTCAAAGCCGCCCTTGATTCGGTAGAAGACAAGAAGCGGATTATTATGTCCTGCGGCGGCGGCATACCTCAAGATGTCTCAACAGAGAATATTGAGGCCTTTCTGTCAGCGGTTAGAGAATACTCATAGGTGGCGTCAATCGAGCTCATCTGAATTTTGTTCTGTTAAGGCTGTGGGGCAAGGAATCAATTGGCTTGACCTCCGTGATTGTGATTTTTCAATTCCGCTGAGGAAATTTACATTGCTTAATTTAGTAAAAAACTGTATAAAAGTTCCTTTGGGATAATACAGGCACCGGCCGTTTTGTTTTCACCAAAACGAAGCAGCGAGAGCAAGGCCCATTAAGTTCTTTATTTTTAGTATATTAGCAAATTGGAGAAGATATGAAACGCAAAATGATTACGATTGACGGCAATACAGCGGCGGCCTATGTGGCCCATGCTACGAATGAGGTCATTGCAATATATCCGATTACTCCCAGCTCGCCTATGGGCGAGATTTCCGACGCAAAAACAGCAAAAGGTGAAACTAATATCTGGGGCACTATTCCTTCTGTTACCGAGATGCAGTCGGAAGGCGGAGCAGCAGGTGCTGTGCATGGGGCACTTATCACTGGGGCATTAACAACGACGTTTACTGCTTCGCAGGGTCTTCTATTAATGATTCCCAATATGTATAAAATAGCAGGCGAGCTGCTGCCGACCGTCTTTCACGTCTCTGCCCGTTCATTGGCCTGTCAGGCACTTTCGATTTTCGGCGACCATTCAGACGTGATGGCTTGCCGCCAGACAGGTTTCGCTATGATTTGCTCCTGCAATATTCAGGAGGTCAGCGATTTTGCACTCATTGCTCAGCAGGCAACTCTGGCTTCACGAGTTCCATTTTTACATTTCTTTGATGGTTTTAGGACCAGCCATGAAGTTCAAAAGGTTGAGGAGCTAACTTTTGATGATATGCGGGCTGTAATTGATGACAAGTTTGTAGCCCAACATAAGGCAAGAGCGCTGTCACCCGACAGACCTCAGATTTCCGGCACGGCACAGAATCCCGATGTCTACTTTCAGGGCAGAGAGACGGTGAACAAATTTTATTTAGCTACACCACAAATTGTTCAAAAAACGATGGACAAATTCGCGAAAGTGGTTGGACGCAGTTACCACTTGTTTGATTATGTCGGGCCAAAGGATGCAGAAAAGGTCATCGTTATTATGGCTTCGGGGGCTGATACCGTCCACGAGACGGTTGAGTATTTGGCCTCTAAAGGTGAAAAGGTTGGCGTGGTAAAGGTGCGACTTTACAGGCCGTTCAGCACTAAACACTTTGTTGAAGCTCTACCAAAAACCATCAAGAAAATTGCTGTATTAGACAGGACGAAGGAACCCGGCTCTATCGGCGAGCCGTTATACCTTGATGTTCGCACGGCAATCGGTGATGCGATTGGTCAGGACCAGGCACCCTTCGAGAAGTATCCGTTGATTGTGGGCGGCAGATATGGTTTGGGTTCGAAGGATTTTACCCCTGCTATGGTAAAAGCCGTTTTTGATAATCTGGACGCAGCAAAGCCCAAGAATAACTTTACTGTGGGCATAATTGATGACGTGACTAATTCCAGTCTTGAAGTTGATGAATCATTCGGAATCGAAGGCAGTAGATTCTTCTCCGGTATGTTCTATGGCCTCGGTGCGGACGGGACCGTAGGTGCAAACAAAAACTCCATAAAGATTATCGGCGGTTCAACGGATAATTATGCTCAGGGTTATTTTGTTTATGATTCGAGAAAAGCCGGCGCTATGACCATATCGCATTTGAGATTTGGTCCGGAGCTTATTCGCAGGCCATACCTGGTAGGCAAGGCCGATTTCATTGCCTGCCATAACCCGAGCTTTCTGGAAAAGTATGATATGCTCTCGTCTGCACGTCCGGGCGCAACGTTCTTACTAACCAGCAGTCACGGCCCTGATGAAGTGTGGGACACTTTGCCGCAGGAGGTGCAAAAGCAGATAATCGATAAGAAGCTGAAGTTCTATACCATCGATGCTATTTCGCTCGCTCAGGAAATAGGTCTTGGCGCCAGAATCAATACGATTATGCAGGTGGCGTTCTTCAAAATAAGCAATATTATCTCTCAGGATGCTGCAGTTAAGGCTATCCAGGATGCTATTAAGAAAACCTACGGCAAAAAGGGAGAGAAAATCGTTCAGATGAATAATGCCGCTGTTGAGGGTGCTCTTGAGAGGATTTATGAAGTTAAGGTTCCTGACAAGGTTACCAGCAAGATAAAAATGCGTCCGCCTGTACCGGAGGATGCCCCTGATTTTGTGAAGGAGGTGACTGGGGAGCTTATTGCATTTCGCGGTGATAAACTGCCGGTCAGCAAGATGCCGCCTGATGGTAAGTTTCCGTCCGGCACGACCCAATACGAAAAGCGTAACGTCGCCGTAAACATACCACAGTGGGAGCCGGCTATTTGCATTCAATGCGGCAGGTGCTCCCTGCTTTGCCCGCATGCCGCCATAAGGATAAAAGCGTATGATGAAAAATATCTCAAAGATGCACCGGCAACGCTTAAACACACTGATGCAAAAGGAAAAGAATTTACCGGTATGAAATTTACCGTTCAGGTGGCACCTGAAGACTGCACCGGCTGTGGCGCCTGTGTGCTTAGTTGTCCCGCTGAACAAAAGAATGAAAACAAGCAGCCAACAGGCCGAAAGGCAATCAATATGGTGCTGCAGGAGCCGATTCGCAGCAGTGAGCGTGAAAACTATAAATACTTCCTCTCGATTCCTAATACAGACCCGAAACTCTTCAAGTTCGATACCGTAAAGGGCAGCCAGTTGATTCAGCCTTTGTTTGAGTATTCAGGCGCCTGTGCCGGCTGTGGAGAAACCGCCTATGTAAAACTGCTCAGCCAGCTTTTTGGGGACAGGGCTATGATAGGAAATGCGACCGGTTGCTCGTCGATTTACGGTGGGAACCTGCCGACAACTCCTTACACAAAGAACGTAAACGGAAAAGGCCCTATCTGGAGTAACAGTTTGTTCGAAGATTGTGCTGAGTTTGCTATGGGTATGCGGTTGACGGTCAATAAATTTAAAGAAAATGCTCTCTACTTTCTGGATGTGGTTGTGAAAAAAGGTTGCGTCGATACCTCTTTGGCCGAAGAAATCCGCAATGCTGTATTGGCCAATGAACCAATGCAGGCCTTAGTTGAAGAACAACGGGTGCGCGTTGAAGAATTGAAAAAGCAATGCGAGAAGAGCAATTGCGCTGAGTGCAGGCAATTGCTGGATATTGCAGATTATCTCGTCCGCAAGTCTGTCTGGGCACTTGGAGGAGATGGTTGGGCCTATGATATCGGATATGGCGGCCTCGACCATGTCCTTGCCAGTGGTGCTGATGTCAATGTACTTGTCCTGGATACGGAAGTTTATTCTAATACGGGCGGACAGATGTCGAAATCTACACCACGGGCTGCAGTGGCCCAATTCGCAGCAGCGGGAAAACCAAGTCCTAAAAAAAACCTCGGCCTTATGGCTATGGTATATGGCAATATATATGTCGCCAAGGTCGCAATCGGTGCGAATCCAAACCAAACGGTAAAGGCTTTTATCGAGGCGGAAAACTACCCCGGTCCTTCACTTATAATTGCCTATTCCCATTGTATCGCTCACGGTATCAATATGACAGCGGGTTATCAAGAGCAGAAAAAGGCCGTTGATTGCGGCCATTGGCCGTTGTATAGGTTTGACCCACAACTTAAAAAACAAGGGAAAAACCCACTACAGCTTGATTCGAAGGCTCCGACCCTTGACTTCAAAGAGTACGCCTACGGCGAGAATCGTTATCGGCAGCTCGTGCAATCAAAACCAGAAGCAGCAGCAGAATTGCTCAAGCTTGCCAGCAGTGATGCAGCCCAAAGGTACGCTTTGATGGAGCAGCTTGCAAAATTGTCTTGCCAGACGGGAAAACCATAAAAACTCTCCGTCTCGACAAAACGTCACGCAAAAGCCAGCCCTTATTAAAACACTTGTGTGTAATTTCATCTCTATTGCAGTGCTGTAAATCTTGATACAAGTGGTCTTTTTATCTGTACTGGTTTTGCGATAATTATAGGGCTTTAGATAGAAGAGCCATAGCGAACAAATCCTTTACTCAGACAGTATAATTAAGTTATGGATTGTTTTGTAGAAAGTGAGGAGCTGTTTTGTGAGGTGAAAAAGCGTATCCTTTTAGTCTCAGGAACACCTTTTTTACAATAATCCCAAAATCGCAAACTCTCATAACTGCTTTGCGATGCTATAGTTGCAACAGATAAAAGCACTAAGTGTATTTTGTGATATATGAAGCGCGATAAAGAGACAGCCCCCGCCGGTAGGCGAGATTTCGCTTTTGGCGGATATGTTAATAATTTCTTTGTAATAATTGGCCCTAATAGCTGTTAAAAAAGTTAAGCAAACAATGTGTTAAACCGATTATAAGTGCATAAGTTATAAGTGCATAAGTTACTTTTGGCGGGTGTTCCTGTGGTCGTATGCTTTGTATTTACGGGACGTTAGTGTGATATGAATACCGTGAGAAATTCCATGCGAGGAATAACTTGATGCAGAATTCGAGATACCCTTTGTGCTTTGGGGCAGTTCACGCAACTGCATCTCACGTCGCAAGACCGTGCAACGGGTCTGATGCACTCAAAGGCATACCCCCTTGTCTTCTATCAAAGGCAAAAAAGGGAGTAGCGGTTGTATCTCTTTTTTCTATTCTAAGTATTTACCTCGTCGGCTGCGGCAATAAGTTCCTTGACCCCACACAGTTAGGCAGATTTCGCCCTGTTCCGGCTGTGAATGTGATACTGGATTCGTTGGGTGTGGCAGAGGAGACTCCGTCAGTTTGGCAAGGTGCGGAAGAGCCGAAACCAATAGATCTTGTCTCGTATAAAACTGATTATGTCTTTCACCCAAGCGATTATGTAAGAATAACCATTTATGAGCTGCTGCAAGAGGGATCGATATTTTTTAACGACTATGAAATTACAGAAACCGGCAAGATATCCATACCGGAGGTTGGGTTGATTGAAGTGGCAGGATTGACTGAATCGCAGCTTGAGGAGGAAATAAAGCAAATCCTTTCGCCGAGTATACTGAAAGACCCGTCAGTGTCCGTGGCCTTACTAGGTTCGCAGCAACGCGTATATACAATATGGGGTGATGGTGTACCGCGACCGTCCAGATATCCAATTCCAAGGCACGATTTTAGGCTGGCAGATGCAATTGCAACAGCAGGCGGGATAAGACAATTTAATACAAGCTATGTTTATGTTTCCCGTCGTCTTACAGGCAAAGAAGTAACGACAGAGCCTGTTGACGCAGAAGTTATTGAACCAGAGGGTGCGAAGGAGAAGGAAGAGGAGGAGAAACTGATTGAACCTGAAAAAGAAATGATGGAAATAATAGCACCAAGGGCGAAACAACAGTGGCCCAGCATCAACTCTTCTGGTGCCGGGTTAGTTATAACTTCGACGGAGATGATAACGGATAAAGAACTTGCCGAAGCAGCTTTACCGGAAGGTTTTGAACCGTTAGTCGATAACGAGGAGGAGCCGGTAGACGTGGGAGGTATACCGGAATCATCAATTGGATCAGGTGGCCAAGAGCCTCCTCCCACATTTGGTAGGCCAATAAATGAGGATGAAAGAGGCCGTATTGAGTGGATTTTTCAGGATGGAAGGTGGATTCCAATTCAAATTGGTCGGCCAAGGCCGGAAAAGCCTGAAGGTCAGGTCCAGCCTCAGAAAGCAGCCGAACCGCTTAGGGAAAGAGCACCAGAGGAATTCGGCTGGGAGGAGGTAGGAACCGGAGGGGTGCAGACGCGAGTTATAGAAATTCCTGCAGATAAGTTGCGAAGTGGCGACCCTCGTTATAATATTGTAATAAGGCCAGGTGATAGTATTCATGTTCCTGTTGATGTTACCGGTGAATACTTTATTTTTGGTAATACTAACTATCAGGGAGTAATGTCTATGGTCGGTCGGCCGGTTACTTTGAAGATGGCTGTGGCTGCAGCAGGTGGTCTGGGGGCTTTGGCATGGCCAAGACGTTGTGAGGTGACAAGGAGAATCGGCCGGAACAAAGAGGAAACAGTTATGGTGGATTTGGATAAAATCGCCAGCGGTGAACAGCCGGATTTTTTTATTAAACCGCTCGACCTCATCAATGTCGGCACACATCCAACAACTCGGTGGCGTGCGGTCCTGCGAAATGCATTCAGGGCAACTTACGGATTCGGTTTTATATACGACCGTAATTTTGCAGATAGAGCTTTTGGGTTGCGAGATCCCCTTGGACCTTTCAACGTCGGGCCGTTTGATTACGGACCTTTAGAAAATATATTGCCTACAGGTTGGTTTAACATCGGTGAGTAGAATACTTTAGTTATGGTGGAAAATATTGCCTCTTCTATTACACAAGTATACCATTTTGCGAAAAATTACAAAGGAGCAGCTCAAATAAAAGATGACCAGAGCCTCACTTTCGAATCTTCACAGGCGGGAACAGACCGCAAATGCGACGAAAGGCGTTTCGGAGCCCAAGGTTCAGGGGGGCAAACACCATCCCTCGGTGATGGAAACTCGTTTCGTACAAGCTGGCGTGAGCTTTCGGTGCATAGTTACGTGAAGATGATGATAATTGGAGGATTGTTTGTTTATCTTTTCCACAACGAAATTGAGAGTATTGTCAAAAAGTGGGCTGACCCCAGTTGGTCGCATGGTTTTTTAATCCCCCTTTTTAGTTTGTACTTCATTAATCAGCATAAAAGTGAAATCTTAAACCTTCAAAGTAAGCCGAATTATCTTGGTTTGTTTTTTATGATTTGTGGGATTACGTTTTACCCTCTTAACATAGTTCAATTCCAATATGGGTACTTCCGCCCCCTGGATATGATAGCGACTCTTGGTACAGTTGTATTATTTTTGGGCGGCTGGCGTTTGATTAAATATACGTGGCTTCCGATTACGTTTTTGGTTTTTGCTGTTCCATTGCCGACGAGATATTATGTTAGTTTGACTATGCCGCTGCAGAAGTTGGCGGCAGAGGTTACTACTGTTTTACTGAATTTAGTTAGTAGGCTGGAAGCTACGGTTAGCGGTGTGGTGATAGATGTAATCTATAAAGGCCAAAGGCTGGACCCACCACTTAACGTAGCTGAGGCGTGCAGTGGAATGAGATTGCTGATGGCCTTTCTGGCCTTGGGTGTTGCTATGGCGTATTTGCATTACAGGCCTATTTGGCAGCGATTCATTTTGTTGGCCAGCACTATACCGATAGCGATACTGTGTAATATCGTGAGGGTTACGACTACTGGATTTATTTATATTCTGATACACCCCAAATACGCTCAAGGTATTTATCATGATCTGCTTGGAATGGCAATGTTGCCGTTAGCTTTTGGCTTGTATGGTTTGCTTGCATGGTTTATATCGAGTTTGTTTATTGAGGAAACTGAGGCGGTTACAGAAGATATTGTGATTCGTCGTCAAAAATAATGGGCAGTTTTAGTGGTTAACGGCTGGATGAAAGAAAACAGTAAAAGTGGAAAAGTGCAGACAGGAATATTGCATAGTATACACATTCACTATATGCAGCCGGCCTTCCTGATATGCGCATTGATACTTGCAGTGGCCGGCGGTGGTATGTCGGTCGCAATAAAAAGTTTCGGGATATACTTAAAGAAGGAACCCTGGCCGTTGAAAAAATCTTTAGACCTTTTGGATGAGAAAGGTCTGGCTCCTTATACAGTAGTATCAAAAGGCAAAATCAAAAGTGAAGATGTTGTTGATACTCTTGGCACGAGGGATTATATTGAATGGCTTCTGCAGGACCTTGATGTACCGGATAATAGCGCCGTTCGTTACTGTTCGTTGTTTATTACTTACTACGAGCTTCCGGATAGAGTGCCGCATGTGCCGGAAGAATGCTATATGGGCAGTGGTTTTCAAAAATTGGCGTCTGATAGTGTTACACTTGAACTGGGAACACAAAAAATACCGGCAAGATACCTTGTTTTTACCAGCACAGATTCTGATTACTGGCGGAAAAGTACAAAATTCCCGGTTTTGTACTTCTTTAACGTTAACAAGAATTATGTCAACAGCAGAGAGGATGCCAGACTTACTCTTAACAAAAACATACGCGGTAAGCACTCGTACTTTTGCAAGATTGAGTGGAAGTTTTTTAATGCCGGCCTTGGTGGTGAGAGGCGTGGTGAGACTGTTTACCCAGGCAAAGAAGAAGCAATAACGGCAAGCCAAAAGCTCTTAAGCGTAATCTTACCCATTTTAGAAAAAGAGCATTGGCCCCTTTAGAAAAAACGAGAACCGCAGGTGGTGAATAAATATAAGTTAGTAAGGCCGAGCTGAGAGCAGGCAATAGGATTTTCATTTTGTGATAAATCGCAAAGACTTTCAAACGCACTTTTTTCTGCGTTTAGGAACCTGGGGAACGGAGTCCCTTAGACTAAAGATGCACGATTTAACAAAGGAAACTTGAAAAAATAGCCTCTGTGCTTGCAGGCTTTGATGAAAGAAAGGAGAAAGAAATTTATGGCAAGGAGAAGATTGAATAAAAAAGTCGCACTTATCGGGTCGGTGGTTTTTGTATTTTTCATACTGGGTGCTATTTTGCTGTTCCTGTATTTGAGCCGAGACCCGCAAAAGTTTATCAAAGATGGCGATGCTGCGATAAAAGCGGCTCGTGAAGCAACAGATGAAGCGGTAAAAAAAGAAGAGTATAAAAGGGCTGAACGCGACTATTATAAGGCGCATGCTCTGGCGAAAACCGATTCGCTTAAGATAGAGATGCTTTTCAGAATTGTGGATTTGTATATAGAAACCGACAATTGGCGCAATGTGCTCAGGACCTGGAACACAATAATCCAGATAGACCCCGAGAACATCAAGGCTCGATTTGGACGGTTAAAGTACATGTACATAATGGCAGGTAGTGCTGGGAATCAACTTTGGCAATGGCAGGAGGTTGAGTCGCAAGCATCGGAATTTATAGAAATCATAGAGAGTAAAGCCCTGCTTATGGAAGATACCGCCAATTGGGACTACCCTGGAATGCAGGACATCGGAGAGAGTATGAAACACCTGGGACCATACTTGTATCAGCGCAGAGGTAGAGCCAATCTCGAAATAGCGAGACTTGGAGCAGTAATTGACCCCAATGCTTTATTGCTGAAGGCAATCGGTGATTTGGAAAAGACGAGAGAACTTGAACCGAATAATGTTGATACCTACCTCTATTTAGCACAAGCACTCGTCACAAAAGGAGAAATTCTCACTTCAAAAGGTGATATCGAAGGAAGAGATGAAGGTAGAGAGCAAGCTAAGGTACTTTTAGAGCAGGTAGCTGAAGATTTTGGCGATGACGTAAAGGCACACATTAATATTCTGACAGTAAAATCTTTTATCGCTCGAACAAGCGGTGAGGAGCAAATTCAACAATCACTTGAGCCTGAATACTTGTCGCTTGTGGAAAAGTATGATTCGAGTGCGCAGGCATTTTCGGCGTTAACTGCATTCTATTCATTGCTGGGCTACAAATATCTTGATAAGGCTATAGAGTCAGCTGAAAAAGCAGTTGAATTGGACGGGGAAAGTGTAGCTTACGCAATAAACGCAGCCAATTTGCATTATCAAAAGTATTCTATTTACGGGCAAAAGTCGGATATCTATAGGGCAATAGAAGTAGCTAAGAACGCACTCACTTTGCCGAATGCACAGGACAAACCCGGACCACGAGAGAGGGTGAACAAAATAAGGAGAATCTCATTGTATTTCTTTCTTGCGAATTGTTATATCGAGCAGGTGCTCGAGCCTTGCGAAGTAAGAACTGATGAGGAAAACAAAAAATGGCTGGCAGATGCTGAGCAGATGGTTCACGAAATTGAACAGTTTTTTGGTAGCGGTGAGGACCCACATGTTATCCAGTGGCAAGGGATGCTTGAGCTTGCGAAGGGTAATAGAAACATCGCTGCCAGGAAACTATATGCAGCATACGAGCAGATTAAAGCATCTGGAATAGAAGATACTTCGCCGTCTCTTTTGCAGCGTTCATATGCGCAGCTCTCTTATGTTCTTGCGAAGACTTTTAAGGGTACTTCTGAACTTGGCGCCGTCATAGAATTCCTCGGCAGCGCACTCAGGACAGGTATTATAGAGACAAAGCCTCAAGCCGTTTTGGATTATGGGGAGGTGATGTTAAATTTAGGGGGCTATGACGCAGCCTTGTCCGACGTAAACTTCTTTGAGGACCAATATTGGACCAATGATAGAAGCCAGATGCTTCGTATCGAAATTCATATTGCTGCAAGGCAATTTAACGAGGTTGAAGAAGAATTAGCAAAGAGGCAACCAGCCGACCCAAATACAATTAAACTCAACCTGGCACTGGTGGAGTCCAGGATTGAACAGCTTCAAAAAATTATGGAACAAAGGGAAATGGTTGAAGGTTTGGGTGCTATTCTCAGCGGTGTTTCAGACGAGGATCAAAAAGGATTTGAATCACAAACTGCTGAATTAAAAAGAAATAACTTGCTCAGAGCCGAATTGGTAGGAAAACTACTGCTGGTGAAACCTGATTTTGTTGAGGAAGATTCTATCGCTGCTGTTTGCGATAATTATATAGCGGAAGAAAAGACCGAGCAGGCCAAAGATTTGATTAATCGATTTTTGGAGTATTTTCCGGCTAATACAAGGGGCCTGTTTTACAAACAGATGCTTTTCGAGCCCAAGCCTGGGAACATTTCGCAGCAAAAACGCAAGCAAATAGAAGAACAGGTCTTATCAGGCATTGCCGACCCAATAGAAAGGTCTGTAAGACTTGGTATATTTTATCAGGAGAATGATGAGCCGAATAAAGCAACCGGAGAATTCGAAAAAGTCCTTAAGCAGGAAGATGCTGTTAAAAAGGATTTGCAGCGTTTGGCCGCAGATCATCTTTTCGAGATAGTACTTAGCAAGAAAAATTGGGAGATGGCTGAGCAGAACGCTGAGCTGGGTCGACATGAAAATCTCGATGATTGTGAAGGCCAATTTTTTGCAGCCCGTCTTGCTATGGCTAAAAGGGAATACAACGAAGCATTGGCAAAACTTGTAGAATGTTTGAAGCAAAAGCCTGTCTTTTCCCGGGCATTTATGCTGAGAAGTAACGCCAATACCGCCCTTGGAAACGAACACGCATCTATCGAGGACGCCAAGAGAGCGGCATCTTTGAATCCCTTAGATAAAACTATTGCGAAAGAATTGGCGTTTGTACTATACCAGCGTAATAAAAAACTCGGCGGCAAAGTATCGTCTGAACAGATGGTTGAAACCGAGGGTGCTTTGAATAGAGCAATGGCATTGAACATAGATGATTCAGATCTACTTAGTTTCTACGCCGAATACATAGCCACGAAATGGCCGTTGAATGCACTGGCGATTCGCCAGAAATTGCAGAAAACCGCTCCAAGTCTACCGAACGCCGTGTTGCTTGGGAGAATGGCAACGAGACTGGCTTCTGGCACTATGGATGAGGAACGCAAGCAGGCATTGTTTAATATTGCGGCCTCATCCTTTGAGCAAGCCAGAAAGATAGACCCGAACAACAAAGTAATGCTTGTTAACTATGCAGATTACCTTCAAACCAGTGGGCAGGAGGAAAAAGCTGAGCAGTTGATGCAGAAATCGAAAGACCAAAGATTACTCTGGACCTATTACTACCAATCAGGCCAGTTTGAGGATGCCAAGAAGGTCCTGGAGCAGCTGTATCAAACTGAACCACAAGACAGTAACACGGTCAAAGGACTTTTGCTTGTTGCACAAAAAACAGCTGATGAGCAAGCCATAAAGAAATATTCTGAAGAACTCGTATCGCTTGAAGACACGTCAGAAAACCGCCTTTTTCAAATTCAGACTTTCCTTGAGACCGGTCTTGTCAAAGAAGCTGAATACAAATTGCAAAGCTTTAAGGAAAAATTCCCGGATGAGCCTAAAGCATTGCTGCTTGAAGCATGGTTGGCGATGACAAAGGGTCAACTGAAAAGGGCTTTGGATTTGACAAGTCGAAATCTTGAAACCAATCAGGATAACGCTATGGCCTGGCGGTTGAAAGGACAAATAGATCTTTTAATGGCAAAATATGATCAAGCAATCATCGATACTAAAAGAAGTAAGTCTTTGTTAGATGATCCTTCCATACGGCTTCTTTTAGCGAAGGCTTATCAACGTGCGGGCCGAAGTGAGGATGCTATAACCGAACTTGAAGGTATGATTAACCACCCACAAGCCCCTATGGAAGCCAGAATATTGCTTGAGCAGTTGTACTGGCAGCTTAAAAAAACGCAAGAATTAAAAAGCCTATATAGCGAGACTCTTAAAAAATTCCCTGATAGTGTGGACTGGTACAATCGAGCAGGGTCATTTGCTTTGGCAGTAGGCGAAGCGGACATGGCAGAACAATTATACAAACAAGCGTGGCAGAAATCTCAGGAGAAAGGTGCAGGTGACGCAATGGCGCTTGAGGGGTACTTGTGGGCACTAATAGTAGGTGACAAGCTAAATAAGTTCTTTGAGGAGGCCGGAAAATATGTTGACAGTGATTTTGCTCCCGGGGTTTATGTCAAAATGGCTGAGGCAAAATTGAAACTCGGCGATCGGGAAACAGCCGTACAATATCTCCGAAAAGCTGTGGACAAAACGGGGACAGATGAGGCTTTAGTATCTAATATCTTGCAGAGAATGTACACGCTACTCGGAGCGAAAGAAGTCCTGACGTACTGTAAGGAAAGGCTCAAAACCAACCCCGACTCACTTGCAGCTAATATGACTATGTATAATTTGAAAAAGATAAACGGTGAATACAACAATGCTGCAGATTATATTGACAAATGCCTGCAGATAATAGAACCCAATAGTCCGGATAAAGTTAATTACATAATGAGAAAAGCAGAAATATTCACTTTGGCTTATAGTAAGACTTCCGATAATAATTATCTTAACAAAGCTATCTCTGAATACGAAAGTCTGTTAGATGAAATGCCGAATAATCCAGAGGCCTTGAATAACTTGGCGTATATGTTGGCCGATGAAAATGCACGACTGAACGAAGCGCTCGAATATTCAAAACGGGCTCACGAATTAAAACCAAATGACCCCGGTTTTTTGGATACTTATGCTTACATATTGCATAAAAATGGCAGATCATCAGAGGCAGCCGAGTTTCTGCAGTCTGCTTTACAATTGTATGAGCAGAGCAGAATCACCGCACCGCCGGATGTGTATGAGCATTTAGGTATGATAAAAGAAGAACTTGGCTTAGTAGATGAGGCCATCGCTGCTTATAAACAGGCACTGGAGATAGGAGCAATGGGGTTACCTGAAATAGTTAAGCAGCGGATAAAAGCAGCGATTGAACGCCTTAGCTTGCAAAGCGAACAATAATAAATGGCGTATAGCAAGTAGGAAAAAATAAATGCTATACGCTAAGTGGCAAATTAGAAATTAACATGGTAGACCAAAGACAAACCGCTGTGAGTAGGATGGTGGGAGCAGCCGGAGCTAGACAGACGCAGACTACCATCGTATTGACGCCGAAGGATGTTATTGGAATATTACGCCGCCATATATTGCTGATAATTTCTCTAACTATACTGGGTTTTATGGCCAGCGGCGTGTCCTGGTATTTATTAAAGAAGTATTATCCGAAATACACAGCCAAGACCTTTATTAAGGTGCTACCACCAATAGAAAAAGACCCTATGGTTATTGTGGGTGGGCAAGTGGCCAAGGATATCCAATACGGTCATCGCATGTCAATGGCTGGTCTTATAAACCAGCAGAGTACCCTACAAAATTTGATTAGCAGAGACAAAGTTAAAGAAACACGATGGTTTAAAAGCTTTGGTGAGGTCAGGGAGAAAAGTATTGTAAAAGCTGTTAAAGATTTGGAAGAGAATCTCGTTGTTTTTGCCCAAAGGGATGGTGATTATATTGTGGTATCGATGACTTGCGAGAATGCAGTAGAGTCAGCCCTGATAGTGAACGAAATGGTGGATTTGTTTCTTGCTTCACAGCGAAGTACAAAAAAGGGAGACGTCGCTGAGAAGATGGCAAGGCTTCAAGACCAGAAAGATAATATTCAAAGAGATTTGGATGCCGCCGAAAGGGCATTGGGTGAAGTTCGTGACAGATGGGATTTAACCGGCCTTGAAGATTACGAGGTAGGGGGACAGCGGAATACAATTACTCTAAGATTGAATGATTTGGAACTCTCACAAAATGAATTGAATCTGCAAATAAGACAACTTCAATCTGATGTAGAAAGCCTTAGACAATTGGCAACAGGGCCTATTGGTGTGCAGGTCGAAAATCAAATAGAGCGAGACCCTATTTTGCTTATGCTTGCCCAGCAGCTTGTCTTGCAGGAGGCAGCACTTGCAGCCAGTTTCACGAAGTTTGGTGAAAATCACCGAACGGTACGTCGAGCTCGACAGCTGATAGATGAAATCAGAGAAAAAAGACAAATCAGAAAAGCGGAAATAGCGGATCAGACCCGACTGGCAAATCTGAAGAATGCTCAGAGCATGTTAGTAGGGTTACAGCAAAGGTTTGTAGCGTTGGAAAAGCTGCGACAGGAAGCGCTTGCAAAACAAAAAGAACTTGATTTGGCACGTATACAATACAAACAGCGAGCAACTATAAGGGACGAACGAAAAGAAATGCTTAATTCAGTTAAAGGGCAGCTTGAGAAATTGAAGATAATGCTCGTGGATCCGGAAACGCCAAAGGTGCAGTTTGTCGGTCCTGCGCCGGTACCGCTGCGATTAAGTTCACCGAGATGGGAATTATATCTTCCCGGTGGAATGATGTTGGGTTTTATGTTTAGTTTAGGCCTTGCTTTCCTCATCGAGATGCTCAACGATCTCGTGCGGACACCTAGGGACGTCGGCAGGTATCTGCACATTCCGCTTTTGGGTGTCGTTCCGGATGCAGAAGAAGATGAGCAGGTGCGGGATATCGACCTTTGTCATATCGTTCGTCAGGCACCTTATTCTATTATAAGTGAATCCTACAGGCAGCTTCGGACTAATTTGAAGCTATCCGGTACCGCAGAATCTTTGAAGGTTTTGCTTGTTACCAGTGGTGCCGCAGCAGACGGCAAAACTTCTGTGGCGGTCAATCTTGCAACGACTTTTGTTGCTGAAAATAAAAAAGTCCTGCTTATAGATGCTAATTTTTGGCAGCCTGCTTTATATACGATATTCCCGAAGGAAACGACCGAAGCAGAACAGGCTGAATTTGGACTGAGCACTTTGCTTGCAGGCCGCTGTGTTTACGAGGAAGTTATAAGGCCCAGCGGTGTCGAGGGTCTCTTTGTTATCGATTCGGGGCCGCTACCATCTAATCCCGCAGAGTTGCTCGGTGGGACGCAAATGAAACAGTTGATTGAACAACAGCGACAGAACTACGATTATATTATAGTTGACGGCCCCCCGGTATTGCTGGTGAGCGTTACCAAGATATTGGCGAAACTCGCCGATGGTACAATTTTAGTATTCAATGCCGCCGCCACAAGAAGAGGTGCTGCTCAGAGGACTATTAGCGAGCTGAATAAAGTAAATGCTGCAGTGGTTGGCTGTGTGCTTTTAGGTATAAGGGTTTTAAAGGGCGGCTACTTCCAGGAGCAATTCAGGTCCTACCAGGAATACCAGAAGTTGCAGCTTGCTCACTCCATTTAGTATTTAGTTGATTGTGAATCGATTCTCGAATCATAGAACACAAAAACAACACTCAAGAATTTATGAAAGGATTCTTTAATGGAGAAGTTTTTAGTAACTGGCGGAGCCGGCTTTATTGGTTCAAACATCTGTAAAAAGCTTGTCTCGCAAGGTTGTTTCGTAAGAGTTGTTGATAATCTTCTCACAGGCAAGAGAAGCAATCTTGCGGATATTATCGACAAAATCGAATTTATTGAAGCTGATATGGGCAATGAAAATATCGCCCGCTCAGCGTTGAAAGATATCGATTTCTGTCTGCACCAGGGTGCTTTACCGTCCGTACCGCGTAGTGTTGACGACCCTTCTGCCACGCACAAACATTGCCTCGATGCGACTTTCACACTGCTTTTAGCTGCTCGGGATGCCGGTATAAAACGTTTTGTCTATGCCTCAAGCTCTTCTGCTTACGGCGATATGCCGACTTTGCCGAAGGTCGAATCGATGTATCCTCAGCCCCTTTCGCCTTACGCAGCCGCTAAGCTTGCCGGTGAATACTATGCCCAGGTTTTTTACAAGGTTTTCGGCCTTGAGACTATTTCACTGCGGTATTTCAACGTCTTCGGTCCACATCAGGACCCAACCAGCCAATATGCAGCCGCAATACCAGCTTTTGTAACAGCCATCCTGAAAAACAAACCACCTACCGTTTATGGCGACGGCCTGCAGAGCAGGGATTTCACCTACGTTGATAATATCATCGAAGCTAACCTGCTCGCTGCGAGAGCCAAGCACACCACCGGCCAGGTTGTAAATATCGCCTGCAGCAAAGCAGTTACTGTTAATGAAACTATTGACATAATCAATGAGCTACTCGGCAAAAATACCAAGCCAATATACACTGACCCGCGCACGGGCGATGTAAAACATTCGCTCGCTGATATCTCACTTGCCAGAAAAACAATCGGATACGAACCCATTGTGCCATTCAAACAGGGCCTCGAAAACGCAATAAACTGGTATAGTGATAATCTTCTCTGATAGCATTACCATTTCTGCAGAGCTGTCTTTGGTAAAATGACCTCGATATTTTCTTTTTTGTCTTGAACATCATTAGTATAAATTTACAATGCTTTATTAGTTTTTTAGGTCCTTCAAAAGGATTAAAAAATGTTCAAGTTCTTTGTGACAATTGTCTTTAGCTGTCTCGAGTATGTCATAGTCGTTCTTATAGTTATATTTCTTGGCTTTCTGCTCGCTCATAGCCTGAATGGTGTTGTTTCAGAGATGTATTATTCGTCGGAACAGGAATTGCTTAAGGCTGTTATAGAAGGTTATGAATCCAAGCAGATAACATCTCAGCAATACAGCGAGATATTGCAGGCTTATCGAGAGGACCAGGCCAAGATACGGAAACCGCTAACATATATTCTATACGCTGTTTCAATCTGCTTGTCCACGGCTGTTTCAGTATTCGCATTTAAAAAATACCGCTCGCTGCGATTCAGAGAACGCTTCCGAGCTTACTTCTTCCCAGCCAATTACTAATCCACCGCTGTTCTCACCAGGTCCATACCCAACCGGTTGTTAAAGCTGCCCCTGCAATTTCTGGGCGTCCCGGATTAGCTCTTGCCGGTCTGGTTGCGTCTGCGGGGCAAGGGTGAACGTCCAGTCGTAAGAATCCACGATTCTGCCCGGATATAAACAATTGGCGAAGAAATCGAATGGAAAATAATCATACCACGGGGCCTTAAGCCTGCGATGCGTCTTTAAGGTTTCAAACCCCTGCTTGCTAATCCTGACGTTATAATCGCCATACCACTCGAATGAGACCGTGACGGGCGAAGTGCCTATCTCCTCATCATTTAATACTACAATCGCTGCCTGCGGCTGAGTATTGATTGTCAGCCGACGTTCCACACAGCCGAGGAGTGATAAACTGATAATTAAGACGGTGACTATAATAGCGAATAGATTAAATTTTCTCATAACAGCCTTTCTTAAATTATCAAATTACGGTCAACCGTCCTATTATAAGGAAAAGTTAAAAAGTTAAAAGTCCAAAAATTGGCTTTGCCCAAGCACCGCGTAGGGTGCAGGGTGAAATTGGGTTCGTTTTGGGTTCGTTTTAGATAGTCCATAGTTCATAGTTTTTTGTTCTTAGTTATTGTGTAAGCTACGCTTACGCTCATTTTTAGTCTTTTGAAAATTGGGTTCGTTTTGCATAATTTGTTCATTTTTGATTGAAATTCCTTTCGGCGCAGACGAAGAGCAGACACCAGACGGCAGACTCAAGACACCAGACGCTGGACTACAGACAAACGCGAGAAATACGAAATCCGA